>CENP01065257.1_pt1 | contig 38354 bp, 38 predicted proteins | sample 361281 | NCBI WGS metagenome assembly CENP01 (sample SAMEA2591122, study PRJEB7988) | marine metagenome | biome: marine biome (ENVO:00000447); feature: deep chlorophyll maximum layer (ENVO:xxxxxxxx); material: saline water (ENVO:00002010), including plankton (ENVO:xxxxxxxx) | depth 70 m
CGCAATATCCCCAATATGTCTTCTTCTGAAAAGCGCTTCCGCGTCATTACAACCTCCCCAATTAACTAAAATATTCATACCACAAGTGGCTCAGTTATAGGGGGGCAGGACAAAATATTGAAGCCAGGTGCTTGCAGCATCGCAAACACGCTGCTTTAATGACAAGGAGCCGAGCTAAACTCCCCATTTGTTCGCTTGCAGGTCGGTTCCGCAAACCCTGATGGCGGACAGGACTTAAATTATTGAACAATTAAAACCAATGGACTGCCATGAAAGAACCCGTCGAATACGAACTAGATGTACTTGCAGATTTGGACAATTATAATCGTTGGATTGCAGAGAGCTTTCATCCCTTTTCAAGTGGTTCTTTAATTGAATTTGGAGCCGGTATTGGCACGTTGTCCGCTCTTTTTTTACCGTATTCCAGAAAACTTACACTTGTAGAACCGTCGCCCGAACTTTTTAAAAAACTCGAAACTAAATTTGCTGCTGATAGTCAGATTACTTTAATACAGAATTCCTTAGAACTTGCTTTTGAAAAAACCGCAGAAAAAGATTTTGATACGGCACTTTTGAGTAATGTTTTAGAGCACATTGAAGACGATCAAGCAGCATTGCAGATGGTTTCAAAGCGCCTTCGTCCTGGCGGTCATCTCCTAGTTTTCGTACCCGCGCTTCAAGCCCTATACAGCGACTTAGACCGGGCTGTTGGTCATCATCGACGTTATCACCTACAAGATTTAAAACAAAAGGCCCAAGCTGCGGGTTTTGAAATCATAAAACTACAGTACTTTGACTGGATTGGTGCATTGCTATGGTGGCTGGCAAACATCATTTTAAAGCGAACTAATATTAACCCCAAATCTGCCAAACTCTACGACCAGGTCGGCATACCAATTACCCGTCAAATAGAACGCCTTTTCCCACCTCCATTTGGCAAAAATATAATTCTGGTTGCGAGAAAAATATAGTTAAATTTATTAAACAAATTCCAATCGAAGGTTTCTACCGTGGCGTTGATTTAAAGGAGTGCCCAAATTTGATTAAAGTTAGTGTCATTGTGCCGGCTTACAATGAAGAAGTAACCATTATTGAACTACTCCGGTCAGTTGCTACCCAAAACGTCGAAGGGTTTGAATTTGAAGTTATCGTTATTGATGATGGTTCTACTGATTCTACACCGAGATTGTTGACGGAAAATGAGGAGCTTTACGATATTTTGCTGTCCTTGCCGCAAAACTGCGGAAAAGGTGGTGCCGTGAAAATGGGATTGAAGGAGGCATCTGGCGACTTTATATTATTCCAAGACGCCGACCTAGAATATGATCCGGAAGATTACCAAAAATTGCTTCTACCGATCAAAGACTTGTCTGCTGATCTGGTTATTGGTAGCCGTTTCTCTGCGCCACCCTATACCCGAGTACATTATTTTTGGCATAAAATGGGTAATCGTTTAATTACATTATTCTTTAATTTGCTATACAATACGACATTTACCGATATATACAGTTGTTACCTTGTATATCAGCGGGAGTTGTTTGACGTGAGCAGCCTGAAAACCGACGGCTGGGGTCAACATGCGGAAGTATTATCGCGAGCGATTAAAAATGCAAAAAATATATATGAGGTGCCGATCCGGTATCGTGGGCGTCCGTATGATGAGGGGAAAAAAATAAAAGGATTAGACACCATTTCAGTTATATGGGCTATCTGTCGATTCCGCTTTTAGTTTTGTTTTTTCGATTGCTGCACCATTAATCAGTCTTTGGGTGCAAATTTTTTTTGGCAAATAAAGTGTCTTTTCCCCTCATTGGTATTAGCAACTATTACATTCTCTTGAATAAAAGACAGGCAATTTGTGCTAACACCTAATTCGGCTAACATTGACACGAGCGTAGTATCAACTCGAATGGGCCAAATCACGTCAGCCGATCTTAATTTACTTTTAAATTCTGCTATTTTTGCGAGATTACGATAATCGATTTGGGGGTCATTTGGCCAGCTTGATATAATATTGACGCGAAATCTAGAATATACTTTTCCTTCAGCATTTACAGAACGTGCAAAATATTTTGCATATGCACGTGAAGCGTGACCAAGAGGCTGAGACAAAATAACTAAATTTGGAATAGTGGGAATTTTTGTCCCCTGAATTGATTTAATGAATTCATTGGCCTGTTTCATTTCAAGAATTCTTGTATCCATATTCTGGTAAATACGTGTCGTCGTATCCGCAACCGAGTGGTGGACTTGTCTAATTTGCCAACTGCCAAGGGCTAAAATAATAAACCCTCCAACAACTAACGTTGCTGTATTTTTTAGATATTGCATTGCATGTATTAAATTTTGGTTCTTCAAAATTGAAATGGAATATTCTAGTAAAAGCAAAAGCCCTAAGGTGTGAAATAATTGAACGGGGATACGAAGAAAACGCTGGATGGAATTTAAATGTTGGAAGTAGTAATCGCCGAAAATTGTCAAATGACTCCAGAATAAAGCAAGCACATATAGGACAAACCAACCGACCCAGACAATCAATGCACCTTCCCGTCGTTTGATTAAAATTAGGACAGCACCAACGGCGGCAACTATACTGATAAAAATTTTATATCCGGAAAGATATTCCCAAATGGCCGAAAAATATCTGTCCGAAAAATTAAAAATTTCTTGATTGCTATAATTAAAGTTGCCGTTCACCAAAAGCTGCAATGTCATAAAGGGCGAACTCAAGCCGGAGGTTGACGGGTTGAGGATGGACCAACTTATAACCATCAGTAAAATAGGCGCAAGCGTTAGAAAACAGAACTGAAGACGGTATCGCCATATCGACTCTGCGAAAAAAGGGTAACTAATTTGGGGTACAACAGCAAATAAAAATATCACCGGAATGAATAATGCCGCAGCGATTTTTAAAAGATAACTTCCCGCCAATACCAAGCCTAAATATATATATGCGTGTCGCCTGGATGAATTTTCGGAATCAGTGATTTTGCCAGATAAATAGATAAACAACAAAACCGCCACCATCGAATATATTTGTGGTTGCTCGACGAGAAGCGTGTAACTCCATAATTTTCCCATTCCTTCGACGCCAAGAAATAACAATAAAAAGATCCAAGCTAGAAAAACAGCTAGAGCATTTTTAATTTGTCCCTGCGTTCTCATAAGAAATACGGCAATATCAAAAATCAATGCCACAACGGCGATGTGAAGAACAAACGGTGCCGCGGCGGATAAGCCTTCTTCAATTTCCCCGCCAATCTGCCAAGGAAGCAAGAGAAGAAGTCTCCATCCTGGGGTATATCCAGGTAAGTGAACGGTCTTTCGTATTGCTTCGTAACCACCGTGGAGATGAATTTCTCGAGAGATCCCCAACCAATTGGTAAACTCATCGATCGTAAAGGGAATATAATCGATCCCTCCGTTAAAAAGGACGCTGATGACACCCATTCCAGACAACAGAATTGCGGGATGAATTAATATAGCGGGAAAATGACGCAGTTTTTCTCTGTATAGTGCGAGGCCAAAACCGACGGTTCCAAACATCACTGCTGATAAAACGGTTAATCCGAGAGGGAGGCGTCCCAAAACGTGAATGACGTATACATATATCGTCAACATCGCATAACCGGCGGTGAATCTGGCACCTATATTCAGAAAATTTTGGACGCGTATGGCCGGTAGCAGCAACCCAAATCCAATAGCGACATAAGAATAGAAAAATATTCCGAGCAATTAAATTATTTAGCTCCCTTTTTATAAACAATTGTCATTATAGAAGAAGCTGGCTCATAGACAACGGATTTTATTGAAACTAACGTCCTACGGTTATGGGACGAAGCCGCATCTGACCGCCCAAAAATTGCATCCTTTAAAGATGAGATCATCGAAATCGCGATGGTGCCGATCACGTATTATAATGATGGGCGTATTTTTGAAGTCCATGAAGCATACAATGAACTTCAGGAACCTAGCGAAGCAATTCCAGCGGTAATACAGCCTGTTGTAATCTTCGGCATTTGAAAGAGTTATCTCTAGATATCAACCAAAAACTAGGAGATCACAGACAAATGAATAAGTAGTTATTTGGGTTTTGACTTGCGAGCTTTGCTCGCGTCATAGCCCCTCAAAAGTAAGAGAGGTTTGTCGCTAGTGATATAACATGTGCTAACGATAAACCTCTCTTAAATACTAAGTCACCACCCACTTAGCAGGGTTCAAATACTGATAATACATAACTCTTTCCAAACTATATATAATTCCTGTTTCTAGAATTAAAAAATTACTTCTTTTTCGTCTTCTGTACGACAAACAACTTAAAGGTACAAGGTTATTAACATCAGAGTTCTGGGGATAAATGGGGAAAATCTAGGATTATTTATCAGAACACGTTATTGGTAATGATGAGGCCGATAGTTCGATTCTATCTAGCGGCACCATATCAATAAATCTTATTAGCCCAACCCAAAAATCGTTTAAGGCCTTCATCTAACTGAACCAACGCCTGAAATTCTAATTGAACAGTGGCCTTCTTAATATCTGGAGCACGTCGGTTTGGCTCATCGCTTGGATAAGAATCAGGATATTCGACAATGTCATACTTAATAGATTTACCCAATACGACTTCAATTTTCCGAACTAGATCAATGATAGAAATTTCCGGATTTGGATTGCCAATATTATAGGCTTCCCCCGGGACTCCATTGAGAATGACCAAAAAGAAACCAACTATGGCATCATTAATATAACAAAAAGTCCGAGTCTGATTACCATTTCCGTATATTTGAAGGGGGAGATCTTCTTTAATTCGGTTAGCAAAATTAGGAAGAACCCTGTAATCAGTCTTCTGCATGCCTGGGCCGAAAACGTTGAACGGACGAATCGTATTAGTCTTTGTACCCTGATAATTATGATAAATGTAGCATAGAGTTTCGCCAACCCGTTTAGACTCGTCGTAACAAGCGCGCGGCCCTTGACAAGATACATTACCACGATAACTTTCTGCCATGGGAACGTGTTTTATATCTGGGTCACCATATATTTCGGAAGATGAAAAAAATGTAAAGTGAGCACCGTGATCATTGGCCAAGTTAAGCATATGACGTGTGCCAGAAATTGCAACATCAAGAGTCTCCAACGGGTAAGCTCTGTAATAGTAAGGGGATGCTATCCCCGCTGCATGTATCACATAATCAAGTGGCTTATCCCATTCAAACGGTTCAACAACATTATGCTCAATGAAGGTGACATTATCAAAATCAGGAATCGTTACACCTTCTTTTCCAGCTGTTATTAGGTTATCGAGTATCACTAATTTTACAGGATTTTCCAGCACGGTTTCATTTAGACGCACGAAAACCTCTGTAAAATAGCGCCCAAGAAAACCACGTCCACCAGTTAATAAGATGGTTTTACCTGAAAATTTATGCGCTAACGTAGCCAATCTATCAGTAATTTCTTGAATATCTGATTTCAATAAAAATTTAATCATACGATATAAGTCCATTAAATAATTTTTAAGTGCGGGAGGGGAACAACAAATTGGCCGCCGTTTAAGGTAAACTGTTTATGTTTTTTGATCCATCAGCCATACACATTACATTAATGTCATCGTTAAGAATGTAACGCCTGGCAACAAATCACCAATAATTTTTTCTGCAGTTACATGTTGCTCAAACTGTGAATGGAGCATTACTTGTTCCTGAATGCACTAATACCATTAGCTCTTTTACTTACACATTATTGGTGGACTAACAAGATTATAGTTTCGGAGAGCACGCTTCATATAAAAAAAAATTATAGGTATATTATTCTTCTTCGGATTGAAATTTATTACTAATTAAGAATGAATTGGCAACTTTAATCCCAGGAAATATCTATGGTTGCATGGGAAAAGACCAGGAGAGGCCGATAGAGAGCCTTCTAAACCTTCAATAGCAATAACAACAACACTGGCCAGCGGCTAGTCTGGCATAAGCGGACTGTGGTTCCCCATCCACATGAACGGTGCGGGCTCCACACAAGCCGGCCACGTAACCAAACTTGGTACCTTTTTTAGCCCGATTTTTTCTCTAAGGGTCCATAACAAAGTTGCATCATCTATCACTGCAACCTTCTCAACTTTACCAGTTTTTTTTGACGTTTATACTATTCATTAAAACTAACTAGTTAAGTTATCTTTTTTTTAATTAATTATAAAATAACGGCACCAATATTTTTATACCTTTACAAGAGTTTAAAAATTATAACGTGCAGTTTTAGCTAAATTCAACTTTGGGTTTTCGAAACTGAGCACTCTCTTATATTAAAAAGTAAAAAAATTTAATCATACTGAAACTAATTTCACTTAGTTTCTTCGATAAGATTATGGGCAATAGATAGATTAAAATAGATGTTTTCACTCATACAAATTTTGGGGTCATCTGCTCCCAACTTAGATATTCTTGATATTGGGGCAATGATTGAGGGGGCTCCTAGATATGCGTCGATTTACGATCCCGACGATAACAATCTAACTCTCGTCGAACCCAATAAAAAAGAAGCAAATAACCTCAAAAAAATTTTTAGCAAGAATATTCGAATACTTGAGGAGTACCTGGGAGATGGAAATTCATGGCAATATTATACTACGCAATACCCTGGTTGTAGCTCACTTTATGAGCCTGACCCAGAGATGATTAATCAATTTCAATCAATTGGTACTGAACCCAACTCAAACTTTTCGGTAATTGATAAATCAACTGTTCAAACAGTCCGATTAGATAACCTTTTACCTTCAGTTGCGGCTGATTTAATTAAAATTGACGTACAGGGTGCTGAATTAGTAATTTTAGATAATGCGAAGAAAATATTGCGCGACACATGTGTGATAGAAACTGAGGTTGAATTCGTCCAATTATATAAAAAACAACCACTTTTTGGGGACCTACAGGTTTTTCTTAAAGTTATGGGTTTTTCTTTTCACAAATTTATTGATGTTGGAAGTCGTTGTTTTCGACCCATGAGTTTTCATGATAATCAATTCTCTGGTATGAGCCAAATGCTCTGGGCCGATGCTATTTTTGTTAGAGATTTTTCACGCTTTGATAATTATACCAATGATCAACTTTTAAAAACGGCATTTATCATGCACGATGTATATAGTTCTTTTGACTTTACCTATCGATTGCTTAACGAGTTTGATAGCCGCAATGATACCAGGTATACTCACAGCTACATGAAGAAACTTTTGCTTAATCAACCGCTACCTAGATTTATGTTGAATTTTAAAGAAACAATATAAAGAAAAAATTGAAATTTTTCCCTCTTTGAGCGAACTACATTTGATCACCTTGGGACAAAACTACCAGAAAATAATATTATGATTATTATTACAAGAAACAGGTCCAATAAATGAATAACATAAAAAAAATAACGCATATTCGATCTAATTTTCAAAACGTACCCTTCTGGAACCCAACGAAAATATTTGATCATGAGATTGGTAAAAAAATACATAGAATGGACTTGAACGAATGCCCATACCCACCCTCTGAGAGGGTTGTAAAAGCTATTCAAGAGGCAGCGCGAGACCTTAACCGATATCCAGACGGTACTTGTCCTAAACTCACCCCAATGATTGCGAAAAATCTCAATATTCCAGAAGATACAATAACCTGGGGAGGTGGAAGTACTCAATTATTAACAGGTATTGCTGAAATCTCAGTTGCTCCAAACCAAAATATTGTTTCGCCAAAATTAGTTTGGAAGCGTTTCCAAGGTGTATATAAAATTGTTGATGCAAATGTGACTCACGTTGAGAATAATTCTGATGGATCAATCAACGTTAGATCCATGCTTGGTTCAATTAATTCTGATACAAAGCTAGTAATATGCGTTACCCCAAATAATCCAACTGGGTTAATGTTATCTAAGTCAGAAATGGTTGAGTTATGTGAAAAAACACCCGACGATGTTTTGCTTTTCATTGACGAGGCTTACTATGAATTTGCAATCCATGCAGGTGGACCAAATGTACTAGAAATATTAAAAAACAGACGAGGACCGTGGGTCGTGACCAGAACCTTCTCAAAGGCTTATGCTCTTGCCGGAATTCGCCTTGGATACGCCATTTGTAGCTCGAACGAACTTGTAAATGCTATTAGAATGGTCTCTAGTACTTTCAATCTAAACGGAATGGCCGAAGCTGCAGCGATTGCAGCTTGGGAAGAGCCCGAATATTCTCAATTTATACTAGACAGAAATGCGGAAGAACGGCAAAGAGTAATAAAGGGTCTTAAAGCGCTTGGATTTGAACCAATGGACTCTGTTACAAATTTTGTGTCATGTAATATAGAACGTCCAGCTCAGGAAGTCGTAACAAAGATGCGTGAACGTGGTATTAGAATTTCAACAGTTGGCGGTGGTGAGTTCGAGAATTTTATACGCTTGTCTATGGGCCTACCTGAGGATACTGATGCGTTCCTCACCGCGATAAAAGAAATATTAGAGTAAATATTACATCATATGATACCGACGAAAATTATTTAGTAATCATGTAGCTTCCCGATTTCCAAGTTTTTTTTCGAGAGCATCTAATTTATTATAGAGATCTTCTAACTCAGATTCTCCGAATGCTGCGGTCATTTCTTGATAAATTTTTTCTGAATTAGGACCAATTCTAACCACCAACTTTTCACCTCTCGGCATAATAGATACAATGGTTCTGCGGTTATCAGAAACATCTGCGTTTTTTGCGACAAGGTCTCGTTTCTCCATGGACCTTATTATGCGAGTAATACTAGGCTTTAAAATGCAACATAGATCAGATAGCTCTCCCAAATCCTTTGCTCCATGGTCGAATAAAGCTCGTAGAACTCTCCACTGCTGATCCGTTAAATCGTATTTCCGTAAATTTGGACGAAACTTCTCCATCATAATTTCTCGAGTTCTAAGCAGAATCATGGGCAACGATCTTGAAAAATCGCGTAGTTCACGATTAATATTAGTCTCAAATTTATTTTCAGGATTCAAACCATTACACTTTCATCTTCAACACTATTTTTGAGAGTACCAATAGATGGAACGTGAATCTCGATAATATCGCCCGGTTTTAACCAAATAGGTGGATCAAATCTAGCCCCCGCTCCGACCGGCGTTCCCGTAGCTATTATATCGCCTGGTTTTAAATCAAAAAAAGTTGATAGGTAACTCAACAAGTATGGGAATTTAAAAATCATATTACTTATATTATCATTTTGCCTTATTTCCCCATTTACTCTAGTCTCGATTGATATATTATCATAGTTGTTAAATTCATCAGCAGTCATGATCCAAGGGCCAATTGACGCACTTTTTGCAAAATTCTTTCCCTGAGTTACATTAAACTTTGCATGACGAACCCAATCTCGAATTGTACCCTCATTCATTATTGTTAGGCCAAAAATATGCTCAGCAAAATTTTCTGGTTTTATTCGGCGACCACCCTTTCCAATGACAATGACGATCTCACCTTCATAATCTAATTGCTTAGACTCAGGTGGTCTCAAAATATTTTGATTATGTCCCACAAATGAGCCTGGTGTTCTTAAAAAAAGGCTCGGATATTTTGGAGCTTCTGAACCATCTTTGTATTCTGCATTGCGGTTTCCATAGTTTACGCCAACACATATCATTTTATCTGGCATTTTTATTGGTATATTAAATTCTATATCTTCTAAATTGAGGTCTGGGGTAAGCGTTTCAGACATCTCACGAATTCTATCGTATTGGTTTTCGCGAATTACATCGATAATATCGGGTAGCTCGGACTTCAAGCGTGAGCCTAAATCTATTATCTGGTCTCCAATTATACAGCCATAGCTCGTAAATTTTTTTGTTTTAAAATTAACTAATTTCATTTTTCTACTCGCACTTTTTACATTAAGCCAGAACGTTCTAAAACACCATCAAGACGCTTTTCCAAATCTTTGTCAGCGGGCATCATTGGTAATCTATGGTGGTTTTCAGGAATTATACCAAGCCTTTTCATCATATACTTGATGGGAATTGGATTGGTGTCATAAAATACACTTTGATTAAGCTCTAAGAGTCTTTGATGAATACTCTTGCCTTTTGCAAGATCATTATCCCAAACTGCCTGACACATCTCCGATAGTAAATCTGGTCGAAGATTCCCAACAGCGTTCATTAAACCAACTGCCCCTATTGCCATTTCCGGAAAACTTAGTTCTTCAAGACCAACAAAAACATGAAAATTTGGAAATGCATCAATACATTCAGAGACAAAAGCAAGATCATTAACAGCGTGTTTCATTCCAATAAAATTGGGGGATTTGTCTTTTAATTGCTTAACCGTTTCTAATGTTATAGAAACTGAGGCTCGGCCTGGAATATGATAAATCATCCATGGAGTGTCAATTCCATCCATTACTTCTAAGAAGTATTGAACCAATCCACGCTGGGGTGGCTTGATATAATATGGCGTTACAATCAATAATGCATCTGCACCAGCATCTGCTCCATGGCGTGTTAATATTTTTGTTTCAGCTAAAGACTGTGATCCAGTTGCAGCAATAATGGGTAATCGACTGTTGTTCGCATCGATTGCAATATCAACGATCTTGTTGCGTTCCTCTGCGGTAAGTGTAGAAGGTTCAGCTGTTGTTCCATTAACTAAAATACCATGTGAACCATGTGAAATTTGAAACTCTACAAGTCTTGCATAAGCATCATAATCCACCTCATTCCCATTAAACGGCGTGATTATTGGAGGGATAGATCCTTTTATTTTTGTTAAATCATATGTCATTTTTTCCTCCTTTATATCCCGCAAGTATTGACACAATTTCTTATTTAGTTAACATGTTAAGCAATAAATAATTGCTGTCAAATCAATTTTGGGTATCTAAATTGACCTCTAAACATAATTGAGTATGAACGGATCTAAAATATGCCTCATATAATTATTGAATACTCCGAAAACTTAGAACAGAAAATAAATTTAGACACACTAATTGAAAAAATCCATATTTCCGCTCTGGATACTGGTATTTTTCCGCTTGGTGGTCTTCGGATTAGAGCAGCCAAAAGAGAGTACTATAAAATTGCTGATGGGCATCCAGATAATGTGTTTATTCATATTGAACTTAAAATTGGTCCTGGCCGAGATAAAGAAACTAAAACATCGGCATTAAAGAAAATTTTCACTACAGCTGAGGCCTATCTGAAACCAATATATGAAAATAGTCCGCTTGCCATGTCAGCAGAACTTAATGAATTTAACTCGGAGCTCCGAATCAACCAAAATAATATTCACAAGTATGTGGAGGAGCGAGCAAATGCTTGACCGCACGGAAATATCAGAAGATTTAAAAGAAAATATAAATCTTGCTGAAAATTATTTAGAAAAATTTAAAGCTGATACTATGGGCCATTTCATAAATGGTAAAAGAGTTGATGGCAAATCAAAAAAAAATTTCCAAAATACTTCTCCTTTAGGCCTTAATACTTTAAATCAAGTAAATAACGGTAGTCCTGATGATATTGATATGGCGGCTAAAGCTGCATTGAGAGCTTTTCCAGCATGGCGAGATATAAGCGGAAATGACCGATATGAAATTCTTCATAATATAGCAGACAATATTGTTAAACGCGCTAAAGAGATTGCTTTCATTGAATGTTTAGATACTGGTCAGCCACTTCGATTTATGAGTAAAGCTGCACTTAGAGGAGCAGAAAATTATAGATTTTTCGCTGATAAAGCAGCAGAGGCTGGAAGTGGTCGCTCTATGCCAGCAGCAGATCACATCAACTATTCAATCCGCCAACCAATAGGACCTGTAGGCGTAATTACACCGTGGAATACACCTTTTATGCTCTCAACTTGGAAAATAGCCCCTGCGCTCGCCGCAGGATGCACCGTAGTACATAAACCAGCTGAATGGAGCCCTTTAACAGCCATGATATTAATGGAAATAATGCACGAATCAGGTGTGCCAGAGGGTGTTATAAACCTAGTAAATGGAAATGGTGAAATAACAGGTAAATCACTTACTGAGCATCCAGATATTAAGGCTATCTCTTTCGTTGGCGAGTCTCAGACTGGTGGAATGATAATGAGCCAGGGCTCCGAAACATTAAAAAGAGTGCATTTTGAGCTCGGGGGTAAAAACCCCGTAATAGTATTTGAAGATACTGATCTTGAGCGTGCATTAGATGCAGTCGTTTTTATGATTTATAGTCTTAATGGAGAACGCTGCACTTCATCAAGTAGGCTACTCATACAAAACTCTATACATGACGAATTTATTGAAAAACTATCAAAACGAATAAAAAATTTAAAAGTGGGTCATCCTCTTGACCCCAAAACTGAAGTTGGCCCACTTATTCATCAGCAACATTTTGATAAAGTATGCAGTTATTGGGATATAGCAAAAAAAGATGGAGCAGAAATAAAAGTCGGAGGACATGCCTCTAAAGAATTAGAAGGCGGATTATACGTTGAACCAACCCTCTTTACTCGAGCAAAAAATAATATGCGTATAGCGCAAGAAGAAATATTTGGGCCTATGTTGACTGCGATACCTTTTAACAATGAAAAAGAAGCTATAGAGATTGCAAATGACGTAAAATATGGATTGGCTGGCTATATCTGGACTAAAGATATTGGTAGAGCTCATCGCCTTGCCAGAGCCTTGGATGTAGGAATGATCTGGATAAACTCTGAAAATAATCGCCATCTTCCAGCCCCATTTGGAGGTATGAAGTCAAGTGGTATAGGCCGTGATGGTGGTGATTATAGCTTTGATTTTTACATGGAAACAAAAAATATATGTGTTGCATTAGATAACCATAAAGTTCCAATATTGGGAGCAAAAAAATGAGCCTCTATTATGTGCAAAAATTAATTTATGAATTAAATCGCAATCCAGATACTACTAAACGTTTTGAAGAAAATAGAGAGGCGTTACTAGCCAGTTATGATTTAACAGATGAAGAATTAACTGCCATACGTAAACCTGATATTGGGCTTCTCTATGTTTTGGGCGTAAATGGCCAAATTCTTATGCATTATGCAGCTCTTTGGAAAATACCATGGGATGACTACCTTAAATCGATGGAGGATGGCGTAAAAGAGCATGGCCCCGTCAGGACCGGATTGTACGCTCGAACGGAAGGGAAACTATCATGACGTTAGTATTTGCTGGAGCTTGCTCCCACGCACCTGGTATCACCGGTAGGGCTAACCGCGGCGATCCGGAGCAGCGAAAAAATTTACTGGAAAGTTACGATAAAATGAGATTAGCAATTAAATCTTCTGGTGCTGAAGCATTAATTGTTATTGCTGCGGAACATTTTGCTAATTTTTTTATGAATAATATGCCTGCGTACTGTATTGGAATGGCAGACTATTATGAGGGGCCAATTGAAGATGAAGAATGGTTGGGAATAAAACGGGTCAAAGTGCCCGGTAATTCAGAATTGTCAGAAGAAATAATACAAATCGTTATGAATGATATAGACGTCTCTTATGCCCAGGAATGGAAATTTGATCATGGAATTAGCGTACCATTAAATTTTCTAACGCCAAATTATGATATAGATGTCATTCCTGTAAACATAAACTGTCAAGGTCCACCTCTGACACCGCTCAACCGCGCCTATGAGTTTGGAAAATCTATTCGAAAAGCATGTGACAGCATAAATACAAAAATTGCAATTATTGGCACGGGGGGCATATCTCATTGGCCATGTACTCCTGACTCAGGAAAAATTAACGAAGACTTCGATAAAACGTTCTTAAATAGTTTTATATTCAATGATAAAAAAGCTTTGCTCTCATACTCTGATAAGGAAACTTACGAAAAAGCTGGGCAAGGAGGGTTTGAAATTAGAACATGGATAGCTGTAGCTGGGGCTTGTGAAGGCTCGAAAGGAGAACTTTGGTGCTATGAGCCAATTCCCAATTATGCCGTAGGTTGCACCGTGGCAAATATGGAGATCAATTATAAATGAATAAAGAATTAGAGGGTAAATTAGCTTTTATAACCGGGGGCAGTAACGGCATTGGAGCAGCTACAGTTCGCATGCTGGCTAATTTAGGGGCCAATGTTATTATTGGTTATAATAAAGGAAAAGATAGGGCTGAGCATCTTTTATCCGAAATCGAAGGTAACGGACATTCAATACTGCAAATGACTCTTGAAGACGGCTTATCTGTCGAGAGAGCGGCTAAAACAATAAAAGCTAATTATAAAAAATTAGATATTCTTGTTAATTCTGCTGGTTTTACGAAACCAATTCCGCACAACGACTTAGATGCTCTAGATGACGAGTTAATGGATAGAATGCTCATAACAAATATACGGGGTCCCTTTGCCGTAATTAGAGCGTTAAGGCCTTTATTAAGTTCTGGCGATGACAGCGTAATTATAAATTTATCCTCAGTGTCCGGTTTTAAAGGCAGTGGTAGTAGCATTGCTTATGTAGCCTGCAAAGCAGCAATTGACACAATGAGCTTGGCACTCGCGCGTGTTCTCGGACCAGAAATACGAGTGAATTGCGTATCCCCAGGAGCTGTTGCCACAGATTTTGTTAAAGGAAGAGATCGAAAAAAATTGGAACAACAAGCTATATCTGCGCCGCTTCAGAAGGTCGTCGAACCGGAAGACGTAGCTAAAGCTATAATCGCATATATTACGCACCTTAAACATTCAACAGGCGCTAGAATTATTGTGGATAGTGGAAAATTTCTTAAATAATATTTTTATACTAAAAATCTAAGTCTATTTCTTTGATATTGCAAAAACACCCATCATTATAATTGCAAAAGCGACAAAATGATATAACTTAAGGCTCTCATCTAACACTATAATCGCCATAACAGTAATAGCGATTAATCTTAAATGAATAGTTCCACTAGCCTTATTAGCGCCGAGCTTTTTATTTGTATAATTCCACAAACCAAGAGCACCGATGGCAACAAAAACTGCGGCCCATATTATAGAAAAAAGGGTAATCTGATTAAATTCAATGGCCTGAATATAATAAGTTTCCCAAATATAAAGTGGAGCCAATAAAATTATTCCCAAAAACTGAATAACATTCAGAGTTATTATTGCTGGCACTTGATCGGGAATTCTTTTTAGAAGAATCGCATATAACGAAAATCCTAATACAGATATTACCATCCAAACGTCTCCTGGATTAGGTGATAGGTTAAAAAGAACGTTAATGTCACCTTTTGAAATTATGAATAAAACACCTAGCGTCGCAACTACCGCACCCGCAATCTGGTTTTTAGAAACAAATTCTCTATAGAAAAGCCATGAAAGAGCAAAAGTAAACGCTGGCTGAACTGAAGAGACAATCGCACCATTAATCGCCGTGGTATAATTCAAGGCTATGTAAATAGTAGTATTACCGAGAACGATCAAACAAAATGCAGATGCAAGATAGACTTTCCATTCCTCATAGAGAGTGGGTAAACAACTAAAAATTCTTTTATACGTAAAAGGCAGAATTATAAGGGTGGCAAGCACCCATCTCCAAAAAGATAATCCTATAGGTGGAACCTCACCTTGGATAAATCGTGCCATTATTTGATTACTACCAAACAAGATTTGCGATAAAATTAGTAAAAAAAAGATCCAGGCAAAATTAAAATCTTTTGAGTTAACTCCCTTACTATCCTTAAATAGTTTTATTTTTTTTAACACAATCGGTTCTGAGAACTCTATTTAACTTTTGCCAAGTAAATTCGGAAAAGTTCTTCCGGATCACTCCATGATTTTACCAAACTAAAGCCACTTTGGTTTAATAGGTTGGAAAACTCACCTTCTGTGTATTTATAAGAGCTTTCAGTATGGATGCTCTCGCCCTTTTTAAACGAAAATACCATATCATCAATTGTAATATTCTGTACTTCCTTACTATCGAGATGCATTTCTATTTTTCCTTCATTTTCGTTATAAAAAGCTTTGTGTTGGAAATTTGTTATATCAAGGTCAGCCTGAAGCTCCCTTTTAATGCGCGTTAACAGATTTAAATTAAATTGTGCCGTATAGCCGAGTTTATCGTTATAAGCCTGATTAAGAAGATCAGTATCCTTCTTTGTATCAACTCCAATTAAGAGTTGGCCATTGGAGCCAAGTGTTGCACTCATTCTCTCAAGTAAAATTTTTGCCAAATCGGGTGTTTGGTTTCCGATAGTCGAACCTGGGAAAAATCCGAGCCGATTAATCGAACTTGGGCCCTTTGATTGGTCTAAAACTATTTTGTCAGAAAAGTCGGCACATATCCCACCCACCCTTAAACTTGGGTAATCTTTTGCTATCTCGCGAACAGTTTTAATTAAATATAATTTTGAGATATCAATTGCAAAATACTCAGAAGGGCTCTTAAGTATGGATAATAATGCTCTGATTTTAAGACTAGACCCGCATCCATATTCGATAATACTCGAATTTGAACCAATTAATGGTTGCAAATCGGAGCCAATAGATGTGATCAGTGCTATCTCTGTGCGGGTAACGTAATACTCTTTTGTTGCACAAATTTTATCAAATAATTCTGAGCCTTTAGTATCATAAAAGAATTTTGGAGGGACATACTTTATATCATGTCCAAGACCTTGAATTACGGCGTCTTTAAAATTTTCAAGTTTTGGTTGAAGGTCTAAAAAAAAATCTATTCCCTCAATGTTCTGCTCCAACATTGCACTCCACTCCGTAAATCATATAAAATAAAGCGCCAAACTCCACTAGGGTCCTGTTACTGTCAAGCATTGCTTGGAAATATTATGAAGAGTGAGCTAATTTGGTATCAATGAGATTGAATTAGCGTAATTTTTTTAGATTAAAATTTTTACCAACGGAATTAATCTATAAAGCCGTTGGATAAGTAATTATAAGTATCTAAAATGAGAATAGTAACAATTCTAATTAATGAATAAAAAAGATAATACAAATTATAGATTAAGATCCTTTAAGCGACTTTCGGATGATGAACCAAGTGGAAATTATGATGGAACTCTCACAGCTGACTATCAATATGTCAAAGTTTGGGTATTTTTTTTGAATGTACTGGAATCAAAGTTGTAACGCCAGAATTTCCAGAGGATTCTCATGACTATTTTCTGACGCAAGATTGGCTGACCGTCCCAAGATGTTGGGTGGGAGAGTCAGATATTAGCTTCAAACAAAAGTGCAGAGGCCTAGCTAAAAGAAGTTTGCGGCTAGCAGATTTCCCAAAGAGAGAAAAGGTAAATATGGCATTTAGACTTCCTAATACAACGTTTTTCTTCGCAGAGATTATTATTCTCTAAAATCAGGTTGATTAACCTCCAGTCTGCTAATAAATAGTTAGAATGGATCAACATTTTAGAATTATAAATAGCCACAGCAATAGTCCTCTTTTATTGATCTGTGACCATGCGAGCAATTACATTCCCGCCAAATACAAAGATCTTGGTCTTACCTCAAACCAGCTACAAGAACATATCGCATGGGATATCGGAGCTGCAGAGATTACTTTACAGATATCCAAAATGTTAGATTCTGTTGCTATTTTATGCGGAATCTCTCGTCTTATTATTGATACCAATCGTGATCCATCGGATCCAAATGCTACTCCAGAGATAAGCGATAATATTTCCATTACAGGTAACAAAAACCTCACAAAAATTAATCGGGAGAACCGACTTAAAAACTACTTTTGGCCCTATCATAATGCAATTAGAAAGCAGATTGATTATCTTAAGGGAAAATTAAATCCATTGAATAAAACCCCTATTATCTTTTCGATCCATACTTTTACTCAAATCATGAGGTCGGTTGGGGGGGTGAGAAGGCTCTGGGATGTTGGCGTTCTGTGGGATCGTGACCCAAGGGTTGCAGGCATTTTGATAAGAGAATTAACCAATCATAAAGACAACTTAATCGTTGGAGATAATAAACCATATTCAGGAAAAGAATTCTATTATACTTTAGACTATCATGCTGGAAGCCGCGGATTACCTCATTGTGCAATCGAAATACGGCAAGATTTAGTTGATACTCCTGAGCAAACAATCTATTGGGCCACACTAATCTCGAAGATTTTAAATAATATTATCAATAATTCGGAAATTCATAAAATACAGCAATATTGAGATAAGATATAACTTTTCGAACGAACTTGTAGTATGGCCAATTGGTATATAGAAATATAATAAACTTAAATCCAATTTTAAACGAGGAAATTATGGCTGATGTTGCGGGAATCCATAGTGACAGATTAAGAACAATTATTGAGCGGATAGAAAATCTCGAAGAGGAAAAGAGAGCTTTGTCCGACGATATTCGAGAAATATATTTAGAAGCCAAATCGGCTGGTTTTGATGTCAAAATTCTGCGGCAGCTAATCAACCTCAGAAAACTTGACGTTAATGATCGACAGGAACAAGAGGTTATGCTGGATCTTTATAAGCGTGCTATGGATATGAGCTAATTGTTTCAACTTTTAGAATTTCTCTACCCAAGGGCGCACTTCTATTTCCCAAGTCCAAGATGAACGATGTTGTTGATACAAATGATAATATGTATCGGCGATGGATTCAGGCAACAAGAGACTATCTTCATTACCCTCAAAAACTCTACCCTTTTCCATTGAAGATATCCCGCCATCAACTATGACGTGAACGACATGTATATTTTGAGGATGCAGTTCACGCGCCATACTTTGCGCCAAACCACGCAAACCAAACTTTCCCATAGCGAACGTAGCCGACTGAGCAAAACCCTTTACGCCAGCAGATGCTCCCGTGAACATAATTGTACCTTTACCTGACTTGAGCATTAGTCTCGCGGCCTCTTGTCCAACCAAGAAGCCGCCATAACAGGTAGTTAATAAAGCAGACTTCACTTCATCTGAATTAATATCGGTAATTGGCCCTCGCACTCTTTGACTGGCGTTAAATATTACTACCTCTGGGCTGCCAAAATCATTTTCAACATTCGCAAATAAATTTTTAACGTCTCCTGGCTCTGAGGCATCGCATTCATAAACATTTGAGTTGGTCTCACTCTTTAATTTACTCAACTTATTAATATTTCTAGCGGCCAAAATGCATTTCATTCCAGCACTATTAAATCTCTTTGCTAAAGATGCACTTAAACCTGGTCCCGCACCAACAATTAAAGCTATATTATCTGACATTCTGCACCTATCAAAGTAAAAGACCCACTATTTCACGGTACAATCTTTTTAGAGAGATTCAAACTAAAAGATCTAAACTTGGTTTTATATTTAGAGAAAAAACTCAATTTAAATTATTTACTGAAAAGTAACTAGTTTACACTAAAGTTAACATTAGGAAATTTAATGGGTTATAGAATTAAAATAAGGTTTAGATAATAAAATGGCATCCAGTATTGGAGAAGTTACTAACGCTCAGGTAGCAAAAAATGATGTATCAGGCCAAAGCTCTATTATAACTATTACCCAGCAATTAGTTAAACGCCTAGAAGAACAAAAAGCAAATACCGCCGTAGACTTTGAAAATAACGGCGAGCTTATAAGAACTCGACAGAAAATCGCCCGATTACAAAATTTCAAAAATAGAATCTCAGAAAATGTCTCTGCAGCAACTAAGGCAAAAAACGCGTCAAGTTTTATAGAATTACATTTAGACTCTATGAAAGCGAAACTACAAACGCAACTAGGCTCGAATTCTCCCGAAGAAAGAGTAACTTTATCCACTGAATTTAACGAGTTACTGGAGAAAATAAATTCTAGGGCCAACGGCGCTAATCAACTTATTCAGAGTAGGCTTATCAATTTAATAGGCAATACAACTGGTCCTGAATGGAAGACACAAGATCTTTATACTTCGACCAATCAAACCGGCGGTTTCACAAAGATTGAAGGCTCCTACTTAGGTAGTCAATTTGAGATTATTGACCAAGACGGCTTCGCGTGGCGCCTAGATGCAAATCAACGTCTGTATTCACAGCACTTAAATGACGGCACAGGGTCTCCTACAGGAAAACACGTTTCAGCAATCGACTTAAATATATCTAGTTTTAACAGTTCAACTGATGAAGTCTCACTTACCAATGGTACTGAAACATTAAATGGGATACTTAATCGAGGAGGCCTTGAGGTTCTAACCTCAGAATTTTATAATAATTTTACAGATGATATTTCTATACAAAACGCAATTAATGATATTGATAAAGCCATTACCTACTTCGACTCTAATTCTACTCGGTTCAAAGCCAACACCTCACTACTTCAAGGGAATAATAATTTAATCAATGAAAAAATAAATTTATTAGAAAAAAATGTATCCACTATTATCAGTAAAGAGATTTCAGAAAATGCTGCCCGCGATAAAGCGGCAAATCTCAAGTTTAATCTTGCAATTAATAATATAAATATTATCTCACAAAATAGTCAGGGGTTGATTCAAAACATGTTATCAGGGGCCCAAGGACCTGGGCCAGCAATAGGTGTTTTTGGCTTACTAGGATTTTAAATTCGTATTTATCAAATAAATAACGTTAAGAAATTGGGCGAGGTCCCCCTGTTGCCCAATCTAATAATTCAACCGTGTGAACTGTCGGAATTGAGATCTCACTAGCCATTTGAGTTATACAACCAATATTTCCAGTAACTAAAAATTGAATAGATTGGTTTTTTATAAGTGAGTTTATTTTATTTACTCTCTCAAATTTTAGTTTTCTAGCTAAATCAATCTGAATTAAATTGAAAGTACCAGCAGATCCGCAACAAAAGTGATTGCCAGGAATTTCAATAATCTGAAACCCAAATTTTTTAAGTAATGCTCTTGGAGCTTTTTTAATCTTTTGGCCATGCAATAAAGAGCAGGCATCGTGGTAGACAATCAAAGGCTCTTCAGAAATTTTTGAATTTGGTGCCCTCAGCGTAGATAAAACCTCTGTAATATCTCTCGTAATTCTAGAAATACGCTCTGACTTTTCTAAATATATTGGGTCGTTTTTGAACAGAGAAAAATAATCTTTTAAATGTGTACCGCACCCTGCCGAGTTACTAATAATATAATTAAGTCCATCACTTTCTATTTCATTAATCAATACATCAATATTTGATCGTGCCTTCGTCAGAGCGGCACTTTCCGCTCCAAGATGATAATTTATTGCTCCACAACAATTAATATTTTTTGGAATAATAATTGTTGCCCCCATTCTGTTGAGTAATCTAATAGATGCCTCGTTTATTGAGGGTCTGAGCGTGCGCTGCGCACAACCAGGGAGCAGTGCGACACGTATTACTTCTTTGCCCTCGGCCATGAAAGAGGCATCATGATCAGAAATTTTCTTTTTTGTTAATTGTCTCGGTACAAGATTAACGAGATTATTTATTTTTTTACCAAATATTTTTAATATTGGTTTAAAAATTATAGATGCAGTAATTGCTACAACAAAGATCCTTTGATTAGTAATCACAGTCGCTATTAACCAACGAAATAATTTATCAATTAATGGACGGCGGTGGGTGTTATCAATATACGATCGCGCATGATCGATATAATGTTGATAATCTACACCTGACGGACATGCCGTCATGCATGCTAAACACGACAAACACCTGTCTACATGCTTAACGATTTGGCTACTTGGTTCACCGCCTTTCTCAAGCATATTCTTGATTGAGTAAATACGCCCCCGAGGACTATCTCGCTCGTCACCTAGAATAGAATAAGTCGGGCAAACAGGAAGGCAGAAACCGCAATGCACGCACTTACGGAGATTGTCCTCCATAATTTGAATCATAGGTTGGTCTCTTTGTTCACTAGTAAATTTTGTTTTCATACGCCTTCATACATTCGTTCAGGGTTAAGAACACCATAAGGATCAAAGTTTTTTTTAATTTTTCGAGTAATATTCATTAATGCATTTGACTGAGGGTTGAATACATCAAAATTCTTTCTATCTTTATTGCTAGCTCTGAATAGAGTTGCGTGACCGCTCTGTTCACTCATGACTTGACGAATTATCCTTTCTGAGTATTTAGTCTCATTACTCTCTGATAACCAGATTAGTCCACCACCCCAATCAAAAAATGCATCAAATTTGAGTTTTTCTTTAAGCTTAAACAATAAATCAGCGCCCTGTGATGGAGGGACAGAAATACGCCAAATTTGATCAGTTTCTTGGTCTAAGAATGTTACTATTCCTGAAATTTCTTTCCAGAGTTTTTCTGTATTATGAGTGTGAAGTTCTTCAATATCTCCATACTGCCGCCATACTTCTTTTGCTATCTTACAGCGAGCCGCAACCGAAGGTGCGTGTCCTTCTAATCTAATCACTGTGGCAGAAGAGTTGCTAGATGATATATAAGGAACACTCGACTTACTTGCAATTCCGGCTGGGAGGTGGGCTGCTCCACTAACCTCAAGAGATAAAGATAAACTTTCACACAGTGTATTTATTGCGACTTTGTTCTCAAGTCCCCTGACTAAAAGCGTTCTACTTTTATTAGGGTGAGGCAAAACCTTTACTGTAATTGAGGTCATTGCCGCTAGCGTTCCAAAAGAACCGGCAAGTAATTTAGATAGGTCAAATCCAGTAACATTCTTTACCACACGTCCGCCGGATTTAAAATATTCACCAGCCCCACTAACTGCTTCAAATCCCAATAAGTGGTCGCGAGCGGCTCCAACACTTAATCTCCGGGGACCAGAAAGATTGGTCGCAATAACTCCACCTATTGTTCCATGATTATCAGGCTCTCCATAAAGAAATGATAAATTTGGGGGCTCAAAGGCTAAATATTGATTATTATCTTTTAGTGTTTCTGTAATGTTTTTCATAGGGGTGCCGGCAATAGCAGACAAAACCAATTCTCTCGGCTCGTAAAATAATATTCCAGATAATTTACTTAGATCGAGAATACTGCAATTCTGAACAGGCCTACCCCAACTCCGTTTAGACCCTTGGCCACGAATCTCGAATTTGTCTCCCTTATCACAAGCTAACTTGATACAGTCTAATAATTCCTTAAGAGTATTTGGACTGAACACTGAACTCATGGTTATCCTCTAAAAATGTGGAATATCTGGAAACCGTGTTTTTCCCTGATGGACATGAACACGACCAAGCTCAGAACATCTATGTAATGTTGGAAATACTTTACCTGGATTTAGCAAACCTTCAGGATCAAATACACATTTTACCCTTTGTTGCTGCTTTAAATCTTCTTCTGTGAACATTGTTGACATGAGGTCACGCTTTTCGACCCCAACACCATGCTCCCCTGTTAGAACTCCACCTACTTCAACACATAACTTTAGGATCTCCGAGCCAAAATCTTCAGCACGTTCTAATTCACCATCTTTATTGGCATCATACATGATTAAAGGGTGCAGATTCCCATCACCTGCGTGAAAAACATTGGCTACACGAAGATTATATTTTTCTGACATTTCATTCATACTTTTCAGAACCTCTGGTAACTTTGATCGGGGAATCGTTCCATCCATACAGTAATAGTCTGGTGTAATACGGCCCACTGCCGGAAATGCGGCCTTCCGACCTGCCCAAAATATTTCTCTCTCACTATCATTATTACTAATCCGAATATACCTCGCACCATGATCTTTGGAAATATCTTCAACAATATTGATTAGATAATCTATCTCTGATTTAGGACCGTCTAACTCCACAATTAATAAAGCCTCAACGTCAAGGGGATACCCCGCTTGAATAAAATCTTCTGCTGCTTTTATTGCAAGTTTATCCATCATCTCCATACCCGCGGGTATTATCCCCGCACCTATGATAGAGGCTACACAATCTCCCGCGGCAACAATGTCATCAAAACCTACTAACATTGCGCGAGCCAAGTCCGGCTTTCTAAGAATTCTCACTGTTACTTCAGTAATTATACCGAGCAATCCTTCTGAACCCGCTAATATGCCCAAGAAATCATAACCGTCAGCATCCAGATATTTACCTCCCAGTGTTATTACATCACCATTCATTAAAACCATTTCAATTCCCAGAATATTATTGGTAGTAAGCCCGTATTTTAAACAGTGAACACCCCCAGAATTCTCGGCAACATTTCCTCCAATTGAACATGCGATTTGGCTGGAAGGATCCGGGGCGTAATAAAAATTATTGTGCGTTACAGCTTCTGTAATCGAGAGATTAGTTACACCCGGCTGCGCGACTACTGTTCGATTGTTATAGTCTATATCGACGATCTTATTAAATTTCCCGAGACCGAGTAAAACAGCATCAGCTAGCGGTAATGCACCCCCCGATAATGATGTCCCTGAGCCACGGGCTACTACTTTAATGTCGTTGTCGCTACAATATTTTAAGATATGTGAGATTTGCTTTGTGGTTTCCGGTAAAACTACTAGCATGGGCAATTGACGGTATGCAGAGAGCCCATCACATTCATAAACTTTTAAACCATCTTCATCTTCAATAATATTATCACCACGGTTTTCTTCAGGTATTATTTTTCTGAGAGCCTTAATTATTTTTGGACGTTTTTTAATAGTCTCGAGATTGAGATCAGGCATTTTCATAGTCAATCACCCCTTACTGAAGCTTTCGTTTAACCATAAAGTAAAGCACCCACCAAAAAAAGTAAAACCGCACTAAAACAGCACGGTTTGTAAACTTATAAGGTTAAATGAAACCTATAAATTCGAGTTAACCTTGACGAGCCTTAAATCTTGGATTTTGCTTATTAATCACATATAAACGACCTCTTCGCCTAACAACCCGGCAATTTTTGTCACGTATTTTTGCTGATTTAAGAGAGCTAAGCACTTTCATCATAATACCCCATAAAAATCTAATGACAGAGTCTAAATTCTGAGTGTGGGAAAATAGGTGCCATTTTAACGAATGTCAACGCCAAGGCCAAATTTATTTAAGTGAGACCATTAATTTATTAAATCAGAACTCAGAAATATTTGATTTTGAATACCATAACAATTTTGTATTAAAATGGTGGGCGTGGTAGGGATTGAACCTACGACCCCCTCGATGTCACCGAGGTGCTCTCCCGCTGAGCTACACGCCCAATTCAATAGTAAAGTGAACGTATAAACTTTTTTTAGCACTTGCAAGCTTAGCATGAAACGTCAAGAGTAGTTATATAATCAACATGGATACGTTACCTCAAGCTAGTATTAGTTAGGGACAAATGTAAACAAAAAAGCGTATGTTAAATTTAAAAATGTAAATAATCACTTATGAGGGGGTATTTTGGTTGATTCTGCGACTAATAAAAAAAATACAGCATCCGAACTCAATTTACCTATTGAGATTATACGACCTAAAATACAAACAATTCCTTTTATATTCACCTCACCACACAGTGGAACAAATTATACTAACGACTTTATCAAGACATCCGCATTAGATGCTTCCTATTTGAGAAAATCAGAAGACAGTTTTATTGATAACTTATATGACCATGCTCCAAGATCAGGTGCACCACTTTTAAAAGCCATATATCCACGCGCCTATATTGACGTAAATAGGGAAGCTTACGAGCTTGACCCAACCATGTTCGAAGATATTTTGCCAGATTTTGTAATAACAGCTAGTCCCCGTATTTCGGCGGGGCTTGGCACTATTCCCAGAATTGTCTCAAGTGATTATGAGATTTATAGCACAAAATTAAGATTCAAAGATGCAGAGGAACGAATTAATAAGTATTATTTTCCTTATCACACTGCACTCAAAAACTTAATATCTAATACAAAAGATAAATTTAATCAATGTTTCTTGATTGACTGTCATTCAATGCCATCCAAAGTCTCCAAGTCATTAAATTCTGGATATAATAATAAAGCGGATATTATAATTGGTGATCAATTTGGGAAAAGCTGTTCAAACCAATTAACCGATTTTATCCAAGATTATTTTGAGAACGAAGGATTAATTGTATATCGAAATGATCCGTACGCTGGCGGGTTTACAACTCGCCATTATGGAGTCCCAAAATTAAAGGTTCATGCGATCCAAATAGAGATTAATAGAGCCTTATATATGCATGAGTCCCTTTTTACTCGCTCAAAAGGTTTCAAAAAATTAAAGACGATTATTTCTAATTTAATAAATAGCCTCTCAAAGGAAATATTTAATACCTAATTATTAAATAAAATAATGGCACATTATTTGCTTAGATTATAGCAAAAGATTAAAAATATAATAAAATTTAGGTGTGCAATGATACCAGTTAAATCAGTAATTATGATTACAACAACAGTTTGCTTATGTATTTGTCTATATTCCCAAGCCGTAAGTGCTTCAAATTCTCCCAATAAATATAACAATAACAGTAATTTAAAATCGGCTGATGCATCCATTTGCGAAAAACAAACTCACGGGTTTGAAACCGCACTGGGCATCCCCAGACATTTACTTACTGCTATTTCGTTAACCGAGTCTGGTAAATGGGATAAAAAAAATAAGGTATTAGTTGCCTGGCCATGGACAATAATGGCAGTGGGAAAAGGCCATTATTTGCGAACAAAGCAGGCTGCAATTAAAAAAGTTATGGCCTTAAAGGCCCAAGGCATTAAAAATATTGATGTTGGATGCATGCAAATAAATCTTTTTTACCATCCAAACGCTTTTGAAAACTTAGAGGCAGCTTTTGACCCTGAGCGTAATGTAGGATATGCCGCAAATTTCTTAGCAGCACTTAACCAATCTACACGCTCTTGGTCACAGGCAACCGCTAACTATCATTCGACGCGGGTGTCAAAGAATAGAAAATATCTAAATAAAGTTCTAACTCTTTGGAAAAAAGTTAGTAAAAGAAAGCTAAAAGGTTCGATTTTTCGGGCTTCACCTGATCCAGTTTATTCAGAACCGAAGGCACGTTCAGCACAAATGGCAGTTTTAAAATCACGCTTTCGGGCAAGATTGCAGGCTGAACGGAGCACGAAGAAACCAGAGAAGAAAAAATATAACTTAGACGCATGGAGAAATGGGAAGTTTGATACAGGCTTACTTAAAGCAGCAATTGCCAAGCAAAGAGGCGACCGTGTTAGGGCGGATAAAGAATATTTAAATAAGGGAAAGAGAAGTTTTAAAAACCGGCGAAAATCACAGTTAGCGCGATGGCGTAGAACTAGAGAAGGCTCATCTTTTCGAAATTAATCTCATATTTAATGGGAATTATTCCATTGTATAATAATTTTTAGATCTTAGTATGCTCTACAAATTAATTAAAATTAAAAAGGTGAAATTATGACAGATCCGAAAACCGGTCCCCTGACTGCTAAGATGAAAATGAGCGCATCATGCCCAAGTCACTCACGTTCCGATATCTTGATTGGTGACCATGAGTTAATAATTGATGAGCCAGTAGCAAGAGGTGGTACAGATTTAGGCCCTTCACCTACTCAGACATTTATGGCTGCTTTGATGGGTTGCACAAATGTAATTACAAATAAATGTGCTCATGATTTAGGCGTCGAAATCGACTCAATGGAAATTGATATGGAAGTCGATATGGATAGAAGAGGCGTTATGTTAACAGAAGCTATTGATATTCCTTTCCCCTCAATTACCATGAATATTGATGTAAAAACTAATGCGACTGATGAAGAGTGGAATAAAGTCACTGACTATCTTCGTAAATTTTGTCCTATTGCCATAGCCTTGCGTGCTGGTGGAACAGAGATTACGGAAAATTGGAATCTAATTCGAAACTAGTCGAAAAATCATAAATGTTACCCATTTGGCAAAATAGCACTATAAGATCGCATTTAGACGTAATAATTGACTTACTTAGTCCTGAAGGACTAAAAATTGTTGATATTGGATGCGGTGCTGGAAAAATAACACGAGCCCTCTCTCAAATAGGCGCTTATGTAACTGGCATAGACCCTGGAGAGAGACAATTAAAGCTTGCTCGGTCAGCAGAAGTTATCGGTAATGAGCGTTTCTTAGAGGGCACCGCTGAAAAACTTCCATTAGATGACAAGTCCATGGACATTGCACTTTTCTGTAATAGTTTTCATCACGTACCTCGAGATAATTTTGATATAGCTATAGAAGAAGCCCATAGAGTACTTAAACCTGGAGGAAACCTTTACTTTTCTGAACCCATTGCAGACGGGCCCCAATTTGAGTTAAGTCGATTAATTAATGATGAAACCGAAGTCCGTGCTTTAGCATATAAAAAGATTATCAATATCCAACAGACGGACTTTCAGGCGATTTCTGAAGTGACTTATATAACAGAAAACAAATATAAAAACTTTGATTCTTTTAGGGCAAACTCTACTTCGATTAACCCCGCACGCGATCTTATATTTAAAGACAACTTGGATGCAATCAAAGCAGCTTTTGAGGAAAATGCCATTCAAGCTGATAGCCACTACGTCTTTAAGAATCCCGTGAGGGGAAACCTTTTTGAACGATTATAGCTTTATTTATCATTACAACTGGAAATCTTTAAAACCTTTACCTTCTCTGACGAGCTGTTCAATTAATTCTGCAGGACGAACCCAATCACCATATTTTTCATTTAGTTCGCAGATTCCATCATAAACTTTGTGCAAACCAATAAGATCAGCATAAAACATTGGACCACCTTTATAACGAGGAAAACCATAGCCATAATGCCAAATAACATCAATGTCACTTGCCCGAATCGCTAACTTTTCCTCAAGAACTTTAGCTCCTGTATTAATCATAGAATAAATATAAGTCTCTAAAATCTCTTGGTCAGAAAAAGTACGCCGTTTGATTCCCAGTTGAGTTGAGGTTTGAATAATTAAATCTTCAATAAGCGGACTTGGCTTACCTTTCCTGCTGCCGACTTCATAATCATACCAACCTGCATTTGTCTTTTGCCCATATCTGCCGGTATTATAGACATTATCAATTATGACCGACTGCCTGCGCTCCCCATATAGTTTTTTCTGTTCTTGACGAATTAAATATCTAACATCAACCCCAGCAAGATCATTCATTGAAAAAGGGCCCATTGGAAAACCAAAATCGTAAATCACTTTATCAATCTGCCAAGGCAATGCTCCCTCCTCAACCATGAATTCCGCAATACGCGCTGAAATATGCAACATACGATTACCCACGAATCCGTCACCCACTCCAACTAAGACACCAGTTTTCTTTATTTTTTTTGCTAAACCCATTACAGTGGCAATAGTTTCTTTGGAGCTTTTTTCAGTTCTTACATTTTCCAACAACTTCATAATATTTGCGGGACTAAAAAAATGTGTCCCGCAAACCTTATCGGGCCGATTTGTTGAATCTGCGATCTCATTGATATCTAAAGTAGAAGTATTACTGGCCAATATCGTTTCCGGCTTACATACCTGATCAAGCTCCTTAAAAATTTTCTTCTTTAAATCCATATCTTCAAAAACAGCTTCAATCACTATATCAGAATCGGCGATTTCAGAATAATTAGTCGCGCCCGATATCAAGTTCATAGTCTGATCCATTTTCTCTTGGCTCATCCGACCCTTAGCGACAGAACTTAAATAATTATTCTTAACTCTATCCAGACCGATTTTAAGTGCATCTTCGTTGATATCAACAACAACAGCGGGAATGCCTACATTTGCGAAATTCATGGCAATACCGCCTCCCATGGTTCCGCTTCCAATAATAGCCACTTTATTAATATTCTGTGTTTTCGTTTCTTTGGGTATATCCGGAATTTTAGCAACACCCCTCTCCGCAAAAAACATATGGCGCATGGATTTACCTTCGTCACTATCGCGAAGTTCAATAAAAACCTCACGCTCATATGCCAATCCGGCGTCAAAACCTATTTTTGTTGCGGCTTCAACAGTATTAATACACTCAAATGGTGATCTCATATTTCGTGATTTAGAGGATATTTTTTGTCGCCAATTATCAAAAACTTTGGGGTCTACATCTTTTATTTTTTCATTTAGGTCTCCCGTTCTCCTGAGCTCATCTGGTTTTTTTGCTTGCGATAAGGCTAATTGTATAGCTGACTCAACTAAATCTTCATCAATAATTTCGTCAATAGCTCCCGCCTCAAAGGCCTTAGTAGCATTAATCGGCTTGCCGGTAACAATCATTTCTAATGCTAACTCTGGCCCCACTAATCGCGGCAACCTCTGGGTGCCGCCGCCACCCGGAATAAACCCAAGATTAACTTCCGGCTGGCCAACGGTGACACTGGGGTCAGCTAATCTATAATGACATCCCATAGCTAATTCCATGCCACCACCCAGAGCCATGCCATTTAGCGCGGCAATAACTGGTTTTGGTGCTAATTCTATTTTTCGGATAACATCTTCTAATTCAGGTATGCCTTCAGGCGTCTCAATACCGAATTCGCTAATATCAGCTCCTGCGATAAACATTCTGCCTTCGCTGGTAATCACTAACCCCTTGCATTCTGAATTGGACATACAGAAATCAAAATTTTCTGAAATATGTTTTTTAACTTCGAAATTTAAAGCGTTCGCGGGGGGATTGTTTATTGTTATAACACCCACATTATTTCTCATCTCGAACGTAATAATATTGCTCATTATAATTTCTCTCTAATACTAAAGTTTATGATATGGCAAATTTGCCGCGGTCATGGGGCTGGTTAAAATCAATATCTGGACCTTTTGCAACTATTTCACTGGGGTTTATTTTAGGCATAAGCCCATAATATCCACGCTTTATATGCTCAAAATTTGTTAAACTGGATATACCAGGATACTGATATAATTCTAAAGTAAAGTTCCATAAATTGGGGTAATCAAAAATATGCCTCTTATTACATTTAAAATGAGTATAATAAACAACGTCAAACCTAATAAGAGTTGAAAATAAACGCCAATCTGCCTCCGTTAATTTTTCTCCTGTCAAATATCTACGTTCACCCAACCTCTCTTCTAATTTATCTAGTGTCATGAACAAGTTATTGTATGCCTCTTCATAAGCATTTTGGGTCGTCGCGAAACCCGCACGATAAACACCGTTATTAATATTCTTGTAAACAATGGCGTTTATCTCATCAATTTGATTTCTCAAAGACTCGGGATAAAAATCCAACTTATTATGCGTAATCTTATCAAATGCAGAGTTGAACATTCTAATAATTTCAGATGACTCATTATTTACGATCGTTTCACTTTTTTTATCCCATAAAACCGGAACAGTTACCCTGCCGGTATATTTAGGGTCGGCCTTAGTATATAATTCATGTAAATAATAAATGTTATTTACAGCATCTGGTAGCGCGCCGGGTTCTTCATTAAATGTCCAACCCTGATCCTTAAAGCTAGCGCCACCTATAGATATGCTAATAATATCTTCTAGGCCTTTGACTCTGCGGAACATCGCAGTGCGATAAGCCCATGGGCAATTATGAGTTATATATAAATGATAACGCCCAGCTTCAGCAGCAAACCCAAGTTCACCTGTTGGACCAGGCCCACCATCACTAGTTATCCAATTTCTAAAACTACTTTCTGGCCTTATAAATTTTCCTTCTTCATTCCGTATATTATCGTCATCAGACCAGTGCCCGTCTACCAAAAGTCCCATGATACTATGACCGATATATTTTCATCAAATTACAAGTGCTCATTAGCAAAAACTTCCTGAGCCCAGTGATATGCAGAATTAGCCGCTGGGACGCCAGCATAAATAGCTGTCTGCAATATAACTTCCTTAATCTCATCTTTTGATAGACCATTATTCAAACCTGCCTTAATATGTAATTTAAATTCATCTTCCCGGTTAAGAGCAATCATCATAGCCAAAGTAATGCAGCTTCTTGTCTTTCGTTCTAATCCGGGCCTCGTCCAAATTTCACCCCAAGCATAGCGCGTAATCAACTCCTGAAATTCCTCGGTAAAGCTATCTTTCTTAGCCTCCGCGGAATCAACATGTTTATTTCCGAGAACTTCTCGCCGAACTTTCATACCGGCGTCAAATATATTCTTCATCACCTTATTCCTTTAATTCAAAAGAAAATCCAAAACATTTTTATTAAATTCTTTTGGTTTCTCGATATTTGATAGATGAGCTACTCCATCGATTATGATCAATCTAGACTCTTCTATTTCTTTCTTAATTATCTCACTGTGTGATACGGGCGTCGATGGATCGAATTCGCCCGCAATAATTAATGTCGGTATCTTTATCTTTTCTAAATGAGCGCTTAAATTCAAATCACGAACTGCAGCACAGCAACCAACATAACCTGGCACGTCACATGAATTCATCATTTCTTTTAAAAAATTAATCTTTGGCGAGCCAGTTTTTCTAAAATTATCTGATAGAAATCTTTGTAATCCAGCATCAATAATTGAGCTCATTCCGTGAGCTTTAACAGTATTAATTCTATCCTGCCAGGGCGCTGGGGGACTTAAATTAGAAGACGTATTACAAATAACTAATTTTTCTAGCCGTTGAGGTTGATTTATCCCCATCCACATACCGACCATCCCACCGAGCGAAATTCCGCACAAATTGGCTTTTTCAATTCCTAAAAAATTCATAAGGGATAATAAATCCCGCCCGATATCATCAATACTATATTCACCTTCCGGCGAGGAAGATCCGCCGTGTCCTCTATTATCATATCTCAAAACTCGAAAAAATTTTGCGAATTCAGCAACTTGCTCATCCCATACATGCATATTTGTTGTGAGGGAATTGGATAATATTAATATAGGTAAACTTTTATCTCCCTCACATTCATATTTAATATGAGTGCCATTTAAATCTGCAACAGGCATTTATTTCCCCTAATTTTCATGCATCTTGCGCAGGTTCTTACTCAAGAAGCATCAGTTTGTCTAATGTTGACTGATCGATTAATCGCATAAACCTTATATCTTCTTGAAGAACATCTTTCAAATGTTGGTTTTTAGATATCGAGGCACTGCAAGCTTCTGAAATAATCTGACTTGCCTGCTCTTTTCCTATTTTTTTAGATAGCTCAAGCATTAACTTTTCTGACATAAATAAACCATTTAAAGAGTCCAGATTATTTTTCATTTTTTCTTGATCAATTTTTAAATTCTCGAATAATCCAGCAATAGCTGCCAAAGATCCAGCGGTTGTTTCAACAATATCTGGAATAGTAACCCATTCCACTTGCCATCCCCCCAGAGCCCTCTCATGTTCATGAGGCATGGCATCAACCAGAGTAGCTAATAAGTGCGGAACTCGTTTTGCGGCTGATAACGCAATCAAACAGCCAATAGAGTTTCGTTTATGCGGCATTGCCGACGATCTTCCACTGTCTAAATTTGTTTTTTCAAAAACTTCAGAAACTTCGAATTGCATTAACAAAGACAGATCTAAAGCAGTCTTACCAAGGGTACCAACAAGTATAGATAGGGATGAACATAAAGCAACAAATCGATCACGGTGCACATGCCAAACTTCATTGCTCATATCCAAATTGAGTAAGTTTGATAGAACTTTTCTAACTTTTTCTCCGTCAACACCCAAAGCAGACAAATTACCTGCTGCTCCCCCAAATTGTAATAACATAGCTTCGGACGCACTCTTTTCAACTCGATCCCAACTCCTCGAAATTGCTGATCGCCAGCCTAGTAGTTTTTGTTCAAATTTAATGGGCACGGATGGTTGTAGAAGTGTTCGCCCAATCATGACTTGATCACCATATTTCTCTATTAATGTTGATAGTGCACTATCAATCCGCAGTATATCCTTTTTCAGTACTTTAATGGCTTTTTTCAGCTGCATGACCATTGCAGTGTCAATGACGTCTTGACTAGTAGCCCCAAAATGAATCCAGCCTGATGCTGACTTATCTGAACTCGCAACTAATTGAATAAGACGCCTAACAAGAGGAACAACAATGGTTCCATGATCCACAGACTTATCTGATAAGTCCGCAATAGAAAATTTCTCTACTTTACAGTTGCTGCCAATTATTTCCGCAAAACCCTCATCAAATATTTTGCATTTAGCTTCTGAAAACGCTAACGCCTTTTCAAAGTCCAGCATGGCTTGAACCATTGCAGCATCACTAAATATTTTCATAACATCAGGGGTGGTTGTTAGTCGCCTAAAAATCTGGCTTGTCATTGTCTTTTTGTTCCAAAGGGTGCATTGCAAATATTATTGGTTTAGACATCAAAAAAAATAGTTTCGTTTTCACCTTGAAGATATATGTGGAATTCATATTCATCAATTAATCCACCATTAGGATTAAAATTGGCGATAAGAGTTTTTCTTTCTAACTCATCATCAATTTGGTTTAAAACAGGGTCCTCAGCATTTGATTGCACCTCATCTGAGAAGTATATTCGTGTCACCTGCTGTTTTAACATTCCCCGAGCCAGAATATTAACAGCTAAATGAGGAGCCTGAAGCGAATTTCCTCTCCCGTTTACCCTCCCAGGTTTTTGTGTGACAAAAAAGAATTGCCCTTCATTATTAGTGCAAGAACGACCGAAACCAGAAAATCCTTTGATAAGTTCATTGTCAGAGTTATCCTCAGGATGATCATATTTTCCATTAATATTTGCTTGCCAAATTTCAATAACGGCATCTGGAACTGGCGTTCCTTCACCATCATAAACAATACCATGAATTTTTATTGCATTTTTACTATTTTTTGGAACAAGGTATTCTTGACCCTCCGATCTCATAGCTATTGATAGAAAAGGCCCCACTGTTTGGGAGGCCGTAACACCCATTTTACTCATATTTAAGCCCCATTCTCAAAAGGTGTGGCTTGCCTGCCACGTAGAACGAAATCAAATTTAAAACTTAATGCAAAATCTGGTTCAGTTGTATCTAAATCAAACTCCGAGATCATCCTTTTACGTGCAGATTCCGAGGGAATTGAGTTAAAAATTGGATCAAAGGCGAATAGCGGGTCTTCTGGGAAATACATTTGGGTCACTAAACGTGTAACAAAAGCCGGACCAAAAAGAGAAAAATGTATGTGAGCAGGTCTCCAGGCATTAAAATGATTACCCCAAGGATATGCACCTGGCTTAATGGTCGTGAATTTATACTCACCCTTTTCGTTTGATATCATTCGGCCTCTGCCAACAAAATTTGGATCAAGGGGTGCAGGATGTTGGTCATTAGGATGGAGGTATCTGCCCGCTGCATTACATTGCCATATTTCAATTAAAGTATTAGGGACCGGTCTGCCACCCTCATCCAGCACACGCCCACTTACAAAAATTCTTTGGCCTTGTGCTTCTTTTCCATTTTCAATAGAGAGATCACCTTCACCAGGCTCTAATTTAACTGAACTAAATAATGGGCCTGTCACCTCTGTGACTGTATGATCAATTTTTATAGCTCGATTTTTTGGATGCCTAAAGGTAGTACTTTTATAGTCTCTGTAAAATGCGGGTGGATGATCTTTTTTACTCTCTCTTGAATAGCTCTCTGGCTCAGTCATATTAATTCCCTAAATTTTCAATGAATCTTCGATAAAAATAAATTAACCACCTAAAAAATGCCAGCGATATTAAGCTCGCTTTCTAAACTATAATGATAAAAATCTAAATTAATCCAGTTATCCCGTCGTAACACAGTTTTAAACCTGTCATAAACAATATTGTCATAATTGTCCTATAGAACACAATATCATTTATTTTTCGCTGTATCCATAATCCAATAAAAATGCCAATGGGTACAGCTAATATCAATAGGAACGATGTAGACAAATTAGTTATATTAAATTGCCCTAGCCACCAATATGGCCCGATCTTAGCATAATTAACGTAAGTATAAAATACTGCCAAGGTTCCCATGTAAATTGTTTTATCCATCCTTTGTGGAATTAAATAGACATTCAAGGGGGGGCCACCAGAATGGGCAACAAAACTAGTGAAACCACAAATAGAACTCCACAAGCCACCTTTAAAGATATTTGCCTTGGTTGGAGCGGGTGGTATTTTTTGCCTCAAATAATCAATAAAACGTGAGAATGAAAAAACAACGGCAATTGTGCCGATAATAAGCTTGATCATTGAAGAGTCTAAATATTTAAAACCTAAAGTTCCAACAATTATTCCAATTGTAGCACCGGGAATCATAATTTTTAGATTAGTCTTATCCCAAGTTTTTCTGTAGGCCCACATAGCAAAAACATCAGCAATACATATACTTGGGAGCAATACTGCGGCTGCCTGCGGAACTGATACAACCAAGGCCATTAGAGGGGTAGCGAGACTACCTGTTCCACCTAAACCAGCTTTAGAAATACCGATTGTTATAATTGCTGGGATCGCAACTAGATAAAATAAAGGATCACTTATTAATGAAAATTGTTCCATAACAAAATTACCACAATATTACGGAGACAATAAAATACTCCAATATTCCCAGCTTTAGTTCCTATAATGCAAAATTAGAATAATACCCTAGGCAGATAAGTTGCTATCTCCGGAAATGTAATAATCAGCACCATTCCGATTAGCATAATAATCCAATACGGGGTTGCGCTTTTGAATATCGTCATAACGTTAACATCTGGGTCAATAGATGTAATTGCAGATTTTACCGTATAAACAAGCAATCCAAAAGGAGGTGTAAGCAAGCCAGCTTCTATTGCTATGATTCCTATAATGGCAAAAGCAATGGGATCATATCCAAGTTTCACAGCGATTGGAGCAAAAATAGCGGCAGTTAGCAACATAATAGAAATTGAGTCTATAATCATACCCAACAAAAACCAAATGAATACCATTACACCTATTATAGCCCAACTCGGCATGCCCGACTCTAAGAAAAGGCTCTCTATCGCATTAGCCAAACCCGTCATTGCTAGGGTATTCGAATATAAAGCAGCTGTGACAAGAAGAAGTAAAATTGGACCAGACGTTCTTCCAACGGATAATATTGAGTCTATAATCTCTTTATATCTCATCCCTTTAATAACGCCAAGAACAAGTCCAAGTAGAGCCCCAACACCAGCTCCTTCGGTCGGACTAAACAACCCAAACCAAATACCACCTAACACTGCAACGACAACAATGACAATACCCGCCAAACTTGTATAAAACTGCTTTCTTGGAACAATTTCCTCTGCCTCTACATTTGACTCAGAGCCACTACCAACTGCTTCAGGTTTAAATAGGGCCATTCCTAGAACATAAGTACAAAACAAAGTTGTCAGAAGTAAACCGGGAAGCACGCCAGCTAAAAATATTTTACCAATTGAATTTTCGGTAAGAATACCCCAAACAATCATCAGAACACTTGGTGGTATCAACATACCTAGACAACTCGAACCCGCAACCGTACCCAACGCAAATCCCTTATGGTATCCGTGCCGTTTCATCTCTGGATAGGCAATACGAGAAAAAGCGGCCGCAGACGCTATGCTTACACCAGTAACAAATGAAAAAAGTGCGTTCCCAAATACAGTTGCAATTGCCAATCTACCGGGCAATTTGGACAGCATGGAATTGATTCCACGATAAACATCGGTTATAGCGCCCGATTTACCAATAAATTCTCCCATCAACATGAATAATGGTATCACAGCAAAAACATAGTCTCTAATTCCTTCATATGCTTTTGCAGCAAGCATCACTTTCACCGTATTAAATGCATTCCAGTCTTGGCCCGTCACCAGCCAGATTCCCAGGGCACTAGTCATACCAAGAGCAATAGCAATATGAACACCGATAACGACTAAACCAACTAAGCTTACGATAAGTATGATTGCAGTACTTACATCAAACACGTGTTTATCCTCACTATTTTGTTTCTTGATTAATGTTCAGAACCTGTATTTGCATCGAGCTCTGCATCAACATAATCCGGCATAAAAACATCAATGTATGCAAGGACCAAATAATTCAATAAAGCTATCGCACTTCCCCCCATTACTGCCCACCTTGCTGGCCAAGCTGGGACACGAAGAGCACCCTCACCCTCAAATTCATTCTCCACCCAAGATAAGACACTCTCATCCCATCCACCAAAAATGATCATGAGAAAAAAAATGGCACCAAGAATATAACCAAATGCCAAGAAAAACTTTTGTAAGCCATCCGGGAACCGTGAGACTAAAAAATCAGCCCTAAGCATCGAACGGCTGCGGATTGCATATCCCGCTTGCAAAAATACGATTATTACAATCGACGCAGTGACAATCTCAGCCATTCCATCAAAAATCCCCCTAAAACTTATATTTAACATAATAAAAAAAGTTAAACAAAAGGCCCAGGCTGCGGCCAATACCATTAAAAGTTTAGAGAGCTTATCGCTAAATGTAACTATCAAGTTCATGCCTGTCTGTGCTCCAACAGCATATTCAAAGCCAAAAAAATTATACTATCAAAATTCTTTTACTTAAATTTTATCAAAGATTATCCCAAATAGATTACCGGCTGGAAGCTATAAAAG
>CENP01096675.1_pt1 | contig 38352 bp, 37 predicted proteins | sample 361281 | NCBI WGS metagenome assembly CENP01 (sample SAMEA2591122, study PRJEB7988) | marine metagenome | biome: marine biome (ENVO:00000447); feature: deep chlorophyll maximum layer (ENVO:xxxxxxxx); material: saline water (ENVO:00002010), including plankton (ENVO:xxxxxxxx) | depth 70 m
ACACTTTAGCCTGAAAAGATAAAAACCTAATTACTTAACTAGAAAATTGTTGAAACAGAAATTGTTACAGTCGTATTATCTGAGTCAATTTTTATCTGATTTGTTAAGCCAGTATCGTAAAGTCTTTTATATTTTGAGGAGTTGATTTTTACAAACGATAAATCTATAACAGTATCATTTAATTTATATCCTAAACCTAGAGAGAATCCGTTAGTAGAGTCATCAATATTTTCAAATTCTGATGCGGTTGACGAGTTGTATGGTGATTCCTCAATCATATAACCTGCTCTAAAACTTAATCTGTCAGCAAGTATCTCTGTTCCAAACCTATATGTATTCACGTCTTTCAGTCTCTGTGTAATTTCTTGATTTAAATTAGAAAAGTGTATATCATTTTGAGGTTTAAATTTAATAGAACTGTAATCTCTTCTAGAATAATCAAAACTGAATAAACCGAAATTCTTAAAAACTAATGCAGTACTTGCAGTAATCTTGGAAGGTAATTTTAATGTATAATCTTCATATATATTAATAGCATTTGGATTTGTAACCAGCAAGGAAATATTATCTTCTTCATCACTAATTGATGTTTCAAGGTATTGACTTGTTTCTTCTGAAATAGTATACCATGTTGGTGTATCAAAAGTAAAACCAAACCTCAAAACATTTGAAGCTTTTGCTATCATACCAAATTGCGCAGAGAATCCCTCTCCAAACGTAGAAAGTCTATTCTCAAAATATATTCCATTTACTCTAAATTGACCAGTATCACCATTATTATTTGTTTCATTCAGAATAGTGTAATTATCATAATCGATAAAATGACTATTTAAATTAACTCCAAAATATAAATTATTGTCATATTGAAAACCCAAGTTGAACGAAAGTTTGCCATTGTAGCCTCTTGAAATCGAACTATAACTCTGATTAAATGTTCCAGCCGGAACATTTGAATAATAGGAACTGTTATTTTCATTAAATTCTACAGGATCAATAATAAAGGACTCATAGCCTAAAAAAGCTTGTTGATGAGCGTAACCATAAACATTGCCAATATCAACATATGCATCAGTAATGCTTTCATTTTCAAAAGCTGATATTTGGTCTAACCTTAGTCCATCAGCATTATTTAAAAAATAACTATCAATCGAGTTGTTATTAGTTACATTATAAACCGAATATTCATTAAAATTATTTTTCGATTGGTTGTATGAAATACCAACAGAAATTTTTTTCCATTTGTTATCACCGTCTAAATTTTCAAAGTTTATAACTCCGCCAATTTGGTTTAATGTAAAGTTACTTTTATCAAAATTGTTTGAAGAGCTAATCAAATTAGCCTGACCAGATTTATTATCAGTTCCAAAACTTAGAGAGAAATAACCTTTGCTAAGAATTGCAGATCCAGCAGGATTTACTGCAATTGAACTCAAGTCTCCACCTAGCGCTCCGAAAGCACCGCTCATTGAATTAAACCTGGCTGTTCCTTGAAATGAATTGTCGGTATAATTCAGTGCATCATTAATATTTTGCGAATACATAATGCTACATGTAGTAAGCATAGAAATTAAAAAAAGATTTAATTTATAATTCATAAGAAAAAATTTAAAAATTATCTACCAGATTTACCACCTCTAGATGAACTTGTTCCTGACGACATACCTACACCACCTCTTGAAAATGATGAACTTGATGATGGGCTATATCTAGAACTTGGTCTAGAGTAGCTAGGACTTGAATAATTTGAACTTCTAGATGGTTTGTAATTATTATTGCTTGGTTTAGAATAATTACTTCTTGGCTTAGAATTATTATAATTACCTCTGTCAGTACGGGGTTTTGATAAGCTATTTGAAGATCCGGCAGAGTTAAAAGGTTTGTTGTACATATTTGGATTAACCCTTGCGGAGCTGTTAATTCTGTCTATTCTAGATAATCTATCACTTAAAGTATTAGAGCTTGATCTGTTAAATCTGTCCCTGATATTTGAGTTTGAAATGTTATTAGATCTTGATGAAAGCGCATTTCTAGAACCTCTTCTACCACTAACAAATGAAATATTAGTGTTTAGGTTTCTGCCATAAGGACTGTAGTTATACCAAGAATTGTATGGTCTCCACCACGAATAGTAAACGTATGGATATCCATATCCGTAACCATATCCGTAGTAAAATGAATCATAATATCCCCAGAAAGGATTGAATGGATCATAAAAACCGCCATAATATGTATATGGTCTTGACCAAAAGTTATTATATCCGTAACCCCACACATTGCCATAACCATATCCATAATTCCACATCCAATTTGGATATCTCCATCTGGACCAAAAACTATCATTGTGATAAGAGTGAATGTTTATTACTACAGAGTCTTTATAATCACCCCATGGGCCATAATTTTTTTTGATTGAGTCATTATCAGAAGTTCTGTAGTTTTCAACATCTGTAAATAGCTGGTCGCTAGACTCTGAATCAGAGTATATTAGTGCTTTTTCACCAAACGCAGATTTATAGTAATCGTTGTTTGTTTTATTGTTTGATTCTTTGTTTTCTACAACGACGTTGTTTTCAGATGAAATATTTGCATTGTATATTCCGTCATTAATATTTCCGCTATATTGATATGTTCCACACGAAAAAATAACTAACGCTATTAGTAAAAAATATATTGGTCTAGTTATGATGTAAAAATTTTTAAGGTCCATATCTTTAATTTTTAATTGTTGAACATTTTAAAATTAGTTAGATTTGTAATCTATACAATGAGAAGTCCAATTCTTATGCCAAGTTACAAAAAATGGATAAAAAATTAGTTAGCAGAGAAGAAGATTATTCGAAGTGGTATAATGAGCTTGTAGTCAAGGCTGGATTAGCTGAAAATTCTGCTGTTAGAGGATGCATGATAATAAAGCCATATGGATATGCAATATGGGAGAAGATGCAATCACAATTAGATAAGATGTTTAAGAATACAGGTCATGAAAATGCCTATTTTCCGCTTTTTGTTCCTAAAAGCTTGTTTGAGGCTGAGGAGAAAAATGCTGAAGGTTTTGCCAAAGAGTGTGCAATTGTAACCCACTACAGACTCCAAAATGACCCTGATAATAAGGGAAAACTCAGGGTTGACCCCAAAGCTAAGCTTGAAGAAGAGCTTATAATCAGACCAACTAGTGAAGCAATTATATGGAATACATATAAAAATTGGATTCAGTCATATAGAGATCTACCAATCTTGATCAACCAATGGGCTAATGTTGTTCGATGGGAAATGAGAACTAGATTATTTTTAAGAACAGCTGAGTTTTTATGGCAGGAAGGACATACCGCACATGAAACAAAAAATGAAGCATTAGAAGAAACAGTTATGATAAATAATTTATACGCAGATTTTTCTGAAAAATATATGTCTATGCCGGTTATTAAGGGAGTCAAATCAAAAAATGAAACTTTTGCAGGAGCTGAAAAAACCTATTGCATTGAAGCTTTAATGCAGGATGGTAAAGCACTGCAAGCGGGTACCTCACATTTCTTAGGGCAAAATTTTTCTAAAGCTTTTGATGTTAAGTTTGCTGATAGAGATGGACAATTAAATTATGTTTGGGCTACTTCTTGGGGTGTTTCATCAAGGCTGATGGGAGCTTTAATTATGACTCACAGTGATGATAGAGGTTTAGTTCTACCACCTAAATTAGCACCACATCAGGTTATTTTTGTTCCTATCTATAAAAATGAAGAACAATTAAGTTCAATAAACGAAGTTGTTGAGGATTTAAGAAATCAATTTAACGAAAAAGGTATCAGTTCTAAATTTGATAATCGTGATACAAAAAGACCTGGAGAAAAGTTCGCTCAACACGAAATACAAGGAGTTCCTGTCAGAATTACAATTGGACCAAAGGATTTAGAAAAAAAATCGATTGAAATATTCAGAAGAGATACACTTGAGAAGCAATTTATAAAAATTGAAGAATCTTTAGATTTTGTATCAAAATTACTTGATGAAATCCAAAAAAATCTTTTTGATAAAGCCAAAAATTTTAGAGATAATAACATAACCGAAGTTGATAATTTTGAAGACTTTAAAAAAACTTTAGAAAATAAAGGTGGTTTTATTTCTGCTCATTGGGATGGGACTGATGAAACAGAGAATAAAATAAAAGATTTGACAAAAGCTACCATAAGATGTATTCCTGAAGAAAATAATATTCCTGGCAAATGTATCTTTTCAGGAAATCCTTCATCCCAAAGAGTATTATTTGCTAAAGCCTATTAGTAATTATTTTGCATTTTTCTTACAAGAAGTTGTAACATTTAAAAATAGTTGTATTTTTGCACGCGCAACTATTGTTAAACAATAAATGGCCCGTTCGTCTATCGGCTAGGACGCCAGGTTTTCATCCTGGTAAGAGGGGTTCGATTCCCCTACGGGCTACAAAACTTAAATAATTATGGCAAATCATAAATCAGCTATTAAAAGAATTAGAAGTAGCGAAGTAAAAAAACAAAGAAACAGATACCAGCATAAGACAGCCAGAACTGCTATGAAAAAATTCTTTGAAATAACTAAAAAGAAAGAAGCTGAAAAGGAATTACCCTCATTAACTTCAATGATTGATAAGCTGGCAAAAAATAATATAATCCACTATAATAAAGCTGCAAACTTAAAGGCAAATTTTGCAAAGCATGCCAGTGGCTTAAAGAAATAGACCAGACATTATATTCAATTCTCTAGTAGAGTTTTTTTAAGAAAAATTAGCCATTCATTGAAATCAAAAACTCCTCATTATTAAGAGTTTGTTTGAACCTGTCATTTATAAATTCCATCGCCTCAACTGGGTTCATATCAGCAAGATACTTTCTCATCACCCACATTCTTTGAACAGTTTTTTCATCTAATAATAAGTCATCTCTTCTTGTACTTGATGATGTAAGATCAATAGCTGGGAATATTCTTCTATTTGCAATATTTCTGTCGAGCTGAAGTTCCATGTTACCGGTACCCTTAAATTCTTCAAAAATAACTTCATCCATTTTAGATCCTGTTTCTGTAAGAGCTGTCGCTATAATTGAAAGTGAACCTCCATTTTCGATATTTCTTGCTGCTCCAAAGAACCTTTTTGGCTTGTGTAAAGCATTTGCGTCTACACCACCACTAAGTATTTTTCCTGAAGCTGGTTGAACTGTATTATATGCTCTTGCAAGTCTAGTTATTGAATCAAGTAATATCACAACATCATATCCACACTCTACCAATCTCTTTGCTTTTTCAAGAACTATATTAGCAATTCTTACATGTTCATTAGCCTCTTTATCAAAGGTGGAAGCTATAACTTCACCTTTAACATTTCTCTGCATATCGGTAACCTCCTCAGGTCTTTCGTCAATTAATAATATTAATTGATATACTTCAGGATGATTAGCAGCAATAGCATTTGCTACATCCTTTAAAAGCATTGTTTTACCTGTTTTGGGTTGAGATACAATCATACCTCTTTGACCTTTTCCAATCGGAGAAAATAAATCAATAACTCTAGTTGAAATGGTGTTATTTTTATCGGCAAGATTGAATTTTTCATCAGGAAAAAGTGGAGTAAGATGCTCAAATGAGACTCGATCTCTTACTATTTTAGGATCAAGCCCATTAATTTTATTTACCTGAATAAGAGGAAAGTATTTTTCACCTTCTTTTGGAGGTCTAACATTCCCAAGTACAGTATCACCTTTTTTTAATCCAAATAATCTAATTTGGGATTGAGATACATAGATATCGTCAGGAGATGATAAATAGTGGTAATCAGATGATCTTAAAAAACCATATCCGTCTTGCATTATATCAAGAACACCTTCACTTTCAATAATTGCATCAAACTCAAAATCTGGTTCTTTATATCTATTTCTTGTATCTCTATTACCATTTGGTTCACCTTTTGGTTTACGATTTCTGTTATCTCTTGTATGGTTATTAGATTTTTTTTCAGGTTTATCATCATTCCCCTCATCATTTGAATTGGAGTGATTATTTCTCTTTGTATTGGAACTATTTTTACGATCAAAACTTAGTTTTGGTGAATTTTTTTTATCCGACTCCTTTTCATCAGGGTTAGAAGCTTGATGATCTAGAATTTTATATACTAGATCTAATTTTTTTAAAGTTTTGTATTTAGAGATTTTTAACTCTTCAGCAATCTCTAGTAACTCAGAAAGTTTTTTTTCTTTTAATTTTGAAATTTCAAACATTTTTTATTGTTAAGTTATTTTTGAAAATTAGCTCATTCTTGAGCTTTTATTTTTATGGAATGTAATCTTTGAAGATCGAAAATACCTCTGAACTGGTAAAATCTGATACAATTATACGACATTATTTTAAAATCAACCTAATTTTTTTTTATTTCTACTAAATTTGTTTTGAAAAAAATCTAAATATGATACAAAGAATACAAACCCTTTATTTATTATTAGCTTCTATTTTTTACTTTTTTTACTGGTTTTTTGGATTAAATTGGTATAAATCCGGATTTAAAATACTCCAAGATAACTTTAGCAATGACTTTGTTATAAACTCTCCGATTTTAGAGTTAATTTTAATTACTACATCTTATATTCCATTAGTAATACTGATTATCTGTGTTATTTCGATATTCTCTTATAAATCCAGAGGCAAACAAATTTTAATTTGTAAAATATCTTTTTATCTAAGTTTGTTTATGTCTTTCTACACATTATTTTATTTTTATTTTACCTTGGAAGGATTGGCAGCAATTATGCCATCTAAAACCTTAGAGATTTTAATGTATGCAGCAATTCTAAATCCCTTTGTCTGTAGTTATTTGATTTATTTGGCATTAAAGTCTATTAGAAATGATAATGAACTAATTGAATCCTTGGACAGAATTAGATAATTATCTGTTAAACTCAATAATTTCTAAGTTTTCTATTTTTTTTCCATTAATATCAAATCTTACCATAGTTCTTTTATTGTGAAATCCATGTTTGCCAATTGCTCCTGGGTTTATATGAAGAAGATTGTGTTTCTTATCACTAATTACTTTTAAGATGTGAGAATGGCCACATACAAATAAATCTACTTTTTCTGATTTTAAGCAATCAGAAACTCTTTTACTGTAACGACCTGGATAACCACCAATATGGGTTATCCAAACTTTAATATTTTCACAATTAAATTTATTATCAAGAGGAAACTCCTTTCTTATTAAATGATTATCTATATTCCCATATACGCCCTTTACGGGTTTAAGCTGCCTAATTTTATCGATAACCTCAATATTTCCGATATCTCCAGCATGCCAAACCTCATCCGCTGATTTACAATAGGATAATATTTTGTCATCAATATATCCATGAGTGTCTGATATTAGAAGAATCTTTTTCAAATAAATTTTTAAATAATTATTAAGTATATATTTGTTAGACAAATTTACAAATAGATTGAGATACTTTATTGAACTTTCTTATAATGGCTCTAAATATCACGGATGGCAAAGTCAACCAAACGCAATAACTATTCAACAGACTGTTGAGAATTCATTACAGTTGGTTCTAAAAAATAAGCTGTTAAAAATAGTTGGGGCTGGGAGGACAGATACAGGAGTTCATGCATTACAGATGTACGCCCATTTTGACTTCGATCAAAATTTTGATGCGAATGGTTTAATTTTTAAACTAAACTCTTTTCTTGATAAAAATATCATCATAAACAATGTATTCAAAGTTCATAATAAAGCTCACGCAAGATTTGATGCTACATTAAGGGAATATAAATATTTTTTAACAACCAAAAAGGATGTATTTAACTCTGACACAAAGTATCATTTTACAAAAAAACTAAATTTTGATCAGATTGATAAAGCAATAGAAATAATTAAAGAGAACACTAATTTTAAATCCTTTTGTAGATCCAGAACAGATGTTACAAACTACGAATGTAGTATCACTAATTTTGAATATGAAGCAAAAAAATCAGAAGTGATTTTTACTATTAGCGCAAATAGATTCTTAAGAAATATGGTACGTGCAATAATTGGAACAATTTTAGAGGTTGGGTTGCATAAAACATCCACAGATAAACTTAAAGAAATTATTGATAAATCAGACAGAATATATGCTGGGCCGTCTGTACCAGCTCATGGTTTATTTTTAACAAGGGTTGAATACCCTAAAAATATTTTTGTAAATGAGTAATAAAATTAAAGTATATAGTTTAACTCTTTTTAAAAGATTATTAAGGTATATAAAATCTTATAGGAGTATTTTTATTACTTCAATTGTTTCAGTTTTTGGCCTTTCTATATTTGGAGCACTTAGACCTGTTGTATTAGAAAAAATAGTTGATGAAAATCTTACTGCATCCAACTACGATTTTTTTGTTGAATACATAATTCTCATGATTTCTTTATTATTACTAGAGGTAATTAGTAATTACTCGTTCATATTTAATGCCGGACTTTTAGGTCAATCTGTTGTAAAAGATATCAGGGTAAAATTATTTGATCATATTCAAGGTTTTAAGATGAAATATTACGATAAATCATCTGTCGGAATTCTTATCACAAGAACTGTTACGGACATGGAAAGAATTGCTGATATTTTTGGGCAAGGACTATTCATGATTATCAGTGATACACTTAAGATGTTGATTGTTGCAATTGTTATGATTTATATGAATTGGGAATTAAGTTTAATTGTTTTTATTTCATTACCATTCATACTTTTAGCAACTAAAATTTTTCAAAAATATATGAAGTTAGCCTTTGATGAAGTTAGAAATGAAGTGGCTAATTTAAATTCATTTGTTCAGGAGAGGGTAACGGGTATGAATGTCTTGCAACTATTTGCAAGGGAAAAAATTGAGTATGAAAAATTCAAAGAAATTAATGAAAGACACAAAAAAGCTTGGTTAAAAACAGTCTGGTACAATTCTATTTTCTTTCCAGTAGCAGAAATATTTTCTTCATTAACCTTGGGGCTAGTGGTATGGTATGGGGGTATGAATACGGTTCTCGATAACACTGCATCAATTGGTGAATTGACAGCATTTATAATGATGATACCAATGTTATTCAGACCATTAAATCAAATTGCAAATAAGTTTAATACTTTACTTATGGGAATGGTTGCAGCAGAGAGAGTCTTCAAGATATTGGATACAGATTCACAAATTTTTGATAAAGGATTAATTTCCGCTAATGAAACTACAGGACAAATCAAATACGAAAATGTTAATTTTTCTTATAACAAAGGGGAGAAGGTTTTAGATAACTTAAATATTGAAATAACTGCAGGTTCATCAAATGCAATTGTTGGCGCTACAGGTTCTGGAAAGTCAACAATTATAAAACTTCTAAATAGGTTTTATGAATTAGACTCAGGATCGATTTACATTGACAATATTAATATAAATGACTATTCGATTTCATCTCTAAGAAAAAATATTGGATTTGTGTCACAGGATATTCACCTGTTTTCAGACTCAATCTTAAATAATATTACATTACTAAATACTAATATTTCATTTTTAAGGGTAAAGGATGCTGCAAAAGAAATAGAAATTGATGATTTTATAAGTTCTTTACCGGATGGATACAACTATAATGTTAGGGAAAGAGGAGTTGGTTTATCAACAGGTCAAAGGCAATTAATTTCTTTTTTAAGAGCATACATAAAAAATCCCCAAATTTTAGTTTTAGATGAAGCTACTTCTTCAATTGATACAGACTCAGAAATATTAATTCAAAAAGCAATTGATAAAATTACTAAGAATAGAACATCAATTATTATAGCTCACCGATTAAGTACAATTATGAAAGCCGACAAAATAATCGTAATGGATAAAGGAAAAATTATTGAGGTTGGTAAGCACAAAGAATTACTTAAAAATAAGCAAGGTATATACTACAACTTATATCAAGCTCAACTCAAAAAAAAATGAGTTAGTCATTTAAGAAATGTCTTTTTCTACTAATTTTAAAAGTTCATCACAGGAATTAAAGCCGATAAATTCTCCATTTTTGATGTAAGATATTTTTCCACTCTCTTCAGAAACTACAATAGCAACTGCGTCCGTCTTTTCTGTTATACTAACTGCAGCCCTATGTCTAAGACCATATTTTCCAGCAATTTTTGTTTCATTATTTATAGGAAGTACAACTCTTGTTGCTCTTATAATATTATTTGAAATAATTATAGCGCCGTCATGTAGAGGACTATTCTTGAAAAATATACTTTCTAGAATTGGCTGAGTCACAGTGATATTCATTTCATCTCCGGAGTCACCTAAAAAAGTTAAATTATTACTTCTTTCAATAACAATCAGTGCACCTGTTTTTGATGCACTCATGTTAGAACAAGCAGAAATAACTGATTTCATATCAGTTGTATCTCTTTCTAAGTTTTGGTTTTTAAAGAATTTAATCCTTTCAAAAAAAGAGCCTTTTTTTGAAAGATTAGCTGAACCAACCATTAGTAGAAATTTTCTTATTTCAGGTTGGAAAACAACAATTAAAGCAATAATCCCAACACTCATAAAGCCGCCAATGATACTTGAGAGTAATTCCATTTCAAGAAATACAGTTCCTCTCCATAAAACGTAGATTAGAATAATCCCAGTAAAGATGTTAATCGCTACAGTCCCCTTAAGTAATTTATATGCATAATAGAGAAGTGTAGCTACAAGGAAAATATCTAACACATCTACTATTGAAAAATTGAGTATTTCTTTGAAAAAATCCATTTTAATTTAATACAAATATAGGATTAAAAAAATTTAGCCTTTTAATTGACCAATGATTTTAACACACTCTACAGCTTCTTTAACGTCATGAGTTCTTAAAATATTAGCTCCTTTCAAAATTGAAATTGTATGTAGGATTGAAGTACCATTTAATGCTTTTTCAGGGGTAGAATTAAGTATTTTATAAATCATTGATTTTCTAGAAACACCAACAAGTAATGGTTTTTGAAATTGTTTCAGGAAATCTAAATTATTCAAAAGTTCATAATTTTGTTCAGTTGTTTTTGAAAATCCAAAACCTGGGTCTATTATTAAATCATTGACCCCTTCAACTCTTGCTTTTTCAATTTTTTCTGAAAAATATTTACATATTTCATTTATCAAATCAGAGTAATTTGAATTCTCCATCATATTTCTAGGGTTGCCTTTCATATGCATTAAAATATAGGGAACTTTAAGACTTGCAATAGTTTTAAACATTTTAGGATCTAAATTCCCTGCTGAAATATCATTAATTATATCACCTCCAGAAATTATTGATTCATACGCCACCTTACTTCTAAAAGTATCAATTGAGATTAATGCACTTGGAAATTGTTTTCTGGTAAGTTCTACTATTGGAATAACCCTTTTTAATTCTTCATCGACACTTATATCAGCAGCACCTGGACGCGAACTATATCCTCCAATGTCAATAATATCAGCTCCAGATTTAATCATTTTTTCAACTTGCTTAAGTATTTTATCGCTCGTACTATATTTACCTCCATCAAAGAAAGAATCTGGAGTTACGTTTAAAATTCCCATTATTTTTGGAACTGAAAAATTAAGAAGATTACCCTTGATATTTATAGTCATTTTATTATGTTAAAAAATTTAAACTTGTTTCTTTGATGATTAAAGATATTTAATCGAAATTTACGTAAAATTACTCCGAATTATGCAAAAAACATTAGAGCAATATGATAATGTTACATCAAAATGCAAAGCACTTTTTGAAAAAAAAATGTATGATTACGGATCTGCTTGGCGTATTTTAAGATTATCATCATTGACTGATCAAATTTTCATTAAAGCACAACGAATTAGAGGGCTTCAAAAAAATTCAATTCAAAAAGTTGACGAGGGTGAAGCTGATGAGTTTATCGGCATTATTAATTATTCGGTAATGGCATTAATTCAAATTGAAAAGGGCGTATCGGAAATCCCAGACCTTGAGGGTAAAGAATGTATGCAGCTTTACGATACAATGATTAACAAAACTAGAGACTTAATGATGAATAAAAATCATGATTACGGTGAAGCTTGGAGAGAAATGAGAGTTAGTTCATTGACTGATTTAATTTTACAAAAATTATTAAGGGTTAAACAAATTGAAGATAATCAAGGAAACACTCTTGTCAGTGAAGGAATAGATGCTAACTATACAGATATTATTAATTATGCAATTTTTGCATTAATTCATCTCAAGATATGATTAAATTAATTGTTCATCTATTCAGATATTTTGTCGGAGTTCTATTTATTTTTTCAGGCCTCATCAAATTAAATGATCCAATTGGTTTCTCTTTTAAATTAGAGGAATATTTTGGTCCAACTGTTTTTAACCTTGATTTTTTAATACCAATCGTTTTACCGATGGCAATATTTATTGTCATTCTAGAGGTAGTTTTAGGTGTATTTTTGATTATTGGTTTTAAGAAGAAGTTTACCTTATGGAGTTTACTTTTGATGATTATATTTTTTACTTTTCTAACCTGGTATTCAGCATATTTTAATAAGGTTACTGATTGTGGTTGTTTCGGAGATGCAATCAAATTGACACCATGGGAATCTTTTACAAAAGATATAGTACTTCTTGTTATGATAGGTTTTATATTTTTTAAACAGGATATGATAAAACCAATTGTTGCAAAGAATACTCAAAAAATTATCATATGTCTATCCTTGGTTTCTTGCTTTTACATAACTTATTATGTTCTCAATCATTTGCCAATCTTAGATTTTAGAGCATATAAAATAGGAGATAATTTAATTCAAAATATGGCTATTCCAGAAGATGCTCCAAAAGACTTGTATGAGTATGAGTGGAAATTTAAAGAGGATGGACAAGAAAAAACCTACGTAACTAACGGAGAATACCCAAATGTTTCTGGGGATTTCATTGAAGTTGAAACAAAATTGATTCAAAAAGGCTATGAGCCTTCGATATATGATTTTTCAATTGAGGTAAACGGTAATAATCTAACTAATGAAATACTAAGCGAAGAAAAATTACTTATTTATATATCATACAATATTGAAAATTTTTCTTCAAATGCGGTTGAAAACTTAAAACTATCGGCACAAAAGGCAAAAAATAAAGGATATAAAATAATAGGTCTAACTGCTTCCTCAATTGAGGATAGAAATATTTTTATAAAAGAAAATAATCTATCTTTTGAATTTTACACATGTGATGAAACTGCATTAAAAACTGTCGTTAGATCAAATCCTGGAGCAATAGTTTTAAAAGCAGGAAATGTTATCGATAAAAAACATTACAAGGATTTTTCTTATTTAAATTTTGATTAATTGTTGAACTATATTTTAGATAAGATCTTTTACTCTACATTCACAATGTTTGGAGTAGTTACTGTAATATTTTTTCTATTTAATATTCTTCCTGGAGATCCTGCTCAGATGATGCTGGGACAAAATCAAAATTCGGCGCAGTTAGATGTTGTTAAAAAAAAATATGGTTTCGATAAGCCATTATCCGATCAATATTTTTTGTACTTGAATGATTTATCCCCAATCTCATTTCACTCAAAAAAAGAGAGTGACTATTCTTTTTTCGATGAAAATTATTCGGGAATTGAACTAGTGAGTTTCAGTAAATTTTCCGTTAACTTTAAATACCCATATTTAAGAACTTCTTTTGTTAATCAAGGTAAAAAGGTATCCAAAATTATCTCTGAAACACTTCCTAATACATTTGTTTTGGCATTTTCTGCTATTTTGATAGCAATATTTATCGGATTAGTCTTTGGAATAATATCAGCACTTAACAAAGGAAATTATATTGATCTATTTATTCAGTTTATAAGTACAGTTGGAATGAGTATTCCATCTTTTTTTAGTGCTATAATATTTGCATGGATTTTTGGTTTTTTGCTTAAAGACCTTACAGGATTGGAAATGACTGGAAGCTTATTTGAACTTGATGATTATGGTGAATCATTTAATCTTAAATTAAAGAATTTGATTTTACCTTCGATAGTTTTAGGTATTAGACCTTTAGCTGTAATTAGTCAATTAGTTAGAAATGAGTTACTTCATGTATTGAGTCAAGACTATATTAGGACTGCAAGAGCTAAAGGCTTATCTCAAATTGATATTATTAAAAACCATGCTCTAAAGAATGCTTTAAACCCTGTTGTAACTGTTATCTCAGGCTGGTTTGCCTCTCTTCTTGCCGGAGCTGTTTTTGTTGAGTTTATTTTTGGTTGGAATGGAATTGGAAAAGAAATTGTAAATGCTTTAAATCTTCTCGATTTACCTGTGATAATGGGAGCAGTTTTGGTAATAGCATTTATTTTCATAATAATAAATATATTAGTTGATATTATATATATCAAATTAGATCCTAGAATTAAAATAAATTAAAATGAGCAGAAAAAAAATTGTAGCTGGTAACTGGAAAATGAATATGACAATTGATGAGTCAAATGAACTTATTAATAAACTAAAAGAAGTATCTAAAAATAATGTTGAAATTAAAATTGCACCAAGTTTTACTAATCTTTACTATACAATTTCATTATTGAAGAATTCAGGAATTGAAGTTATAGCTCAAAATGTTCACTCAGAAAAGAAAGGTGCATATACCGGTGAAATTTCTGCCAAAATGCTTAAAAGCATTGGAGTAAACACCGTAATTATTGGTCACAGTGAGAGAAGAAAATATTTCAATGAAACCGATACTATTTTATCTAAAAAAGTTAAAGCTGCATTAGAAAATTCATTAAATACTATTTTTTGTATTGGGGAAGAATTATCGGAAAGGGAAAGTGGAAATCATTTTGAAATAATAAAAAACCAATTAACAAATGCTTTAATCGATTTAAACAATAGTGAAATAAAAAATATTGTTATTGCCTATGAGCCAGTTTGGGCCATTGGAACAGGAATGACTGCAAATAATCTCCAAATTCAAGAAATGCATGAGTTTATTAGGGAATTAATTAATAAAAAATTCGGTAATCAAATTGCTGATAATATTCGAATTTTATATGGTGGAAGTGTAAAACCAAATAATGCAAAAGAGATATTTTCTTTAAATGATGTTGATGGTGGTTTGATTGGTGGGGCGTCATTAAATTTTTCTGATTTTCACAGTATTATCAATGCAGCTAATGGATGATTCTTATCTTTCTATAAGTTTTAAAGTTTATCCCATTTCAGGTATTGAGATACTTATTGCTGAGCTAAGCTTATTAGAATTTGAGTTGTTTGAAGAAAAGCCGTACGGCCTTATCGCTTACATTAAATCATCTGAATATTCGCAAAATATTTTTGAAAAAGTAAAAATTTTAAATTCTAAAGAATTTGAAGTTGAATTTGAAGTTAAAAAAATTGAAAATAAAAATTGGAATGAACAATGGGAGAAAAATTATGATCCAGTTGAAATTAATGAGTATTGTACTGTAAGAGCTCCATTTCATAAAAGTTCAAAAAAAACTTATGACATAATAATTAAGCCTGAAATGAGTTTCGGAACAGGTCATCATGAAACAACACAACTTATGATTGATTTTTTGTTTGAACAGAATTTAAAAAACAAAAAAATTTGTGATGTTGGATGTGGAACTGGTATTTTGTCAATTATTGCAGAAAAAATTGGTGCAATTGAGGTTGATGCAGTTGATATAGTGATTAATTGCATTGAAAATACAATTGATAATATCAAAAGAAATAATTGTAAAAAAATAAACGCAAAACTTTGTTCTTCTCAGGGTTTACTAGGAAAAACCTATGATTTAATTTTGTCAAATATCAAATTAAATAATTTAAAAGATAATTTCAAAAATTTCAAAAATATTGCAAAACAAAATACGATATTGATAATTAGTGGCTTTTATAAAAAAGACCTGAAAAATGTTAATCAAATGCTTAAAAATTATGGTTTTGAATTAATAGAATTTAAAACAAAAAATCGTTGGGTTGCTTCTAAATATTGTTGCAACTAGCTTCTAGAGATGAATTATAACAATTTTCATTCAAATCAGATTTTAAAATCTCATTGAAACCTTCTGTAATATTAATCATTCCACTATACCCCTTTTTTCTTAAAATTGAAATTGCTATAACAGATCTATAACCACCAGCACAATGAACATATAAATTCTCATCAACTTTGACTTCTTGAAATCGGCTGCTGAGTAATCTTAGCGGTATATTGGTAGCTCCTTCTATGTGTTTAGTTGAATACTCGGATTCTTTTCTAACATCAAGAATATTTATTTTATTCAATTTTAAAATATCGATAAAGTTTTTAGATTTTATGGTTTCTAGTGAAGAAATACTGTTTCCATCTTTTTCCCAATTTTCAACTCCACCTTTTAGATAGCCTAAGCAATTGTCAAAACCAACTCTAGAAAGTCTAGTTACAGCTTCATTTTCTTTTCCTTTTGGTGTGATTAGTATAATTTTCTTTTTGGTATCCCCTATAATACTCCCTACCCAGGGGGCAAAACTTCCATTTAATCCAATGAAAATAGAATTTGGAATATGTTTTTTGATAAAATCTTTTTGATGCCTAACATCAAGAAGGATTATATCAGGATTTAAAAGAAAGTTTTTGAACTCATTTATATCTAAAGCTCTATCACCTTGTTGAATGACATCATCAAAAGAGTTGTAACCTTGCTTATTCATCATGGCATTTTCTTTAAAATATCTGGGCGGTGTAGGCATACCATCTAAAAGTTCTGAAATAAACTCTTGTTTTGACATATTTTCTCTTAATGCGTAGTTTGTTTTTTTCTGTATGCCAAGTGTGCTAAATGTTTCTTTGCTTAGGTTTTTACCACACGATGAGCCAGCTCCATGTGCGGGATAGACAATAATATCGTCATCTAATGGCAAAATTTTATTTCTTAGAGAGTCAAATAAAATACCAGCTAAGTCATCAGTTGTTACATTAGAGCTAGTAGCCAAGTCAGGTCTGCCTACATCTCCAATGAATAAAGTGTCACCAGTAAAAATTGCTTTATTTTTTCCATTTTCGTCAGAAAGTAAGTAACAAGTTGACTCAGGTGTATGGCCGGGGGTATGGATGGCTTTAATTTTAATTTTACCTACATTAAAAATTTCTGAATCTTTAGCATTATGTACAGGATAGTCTGTTTGAGCATTAGGACCAAAAATAATCTCTGCACCTGTATTTCTTGCTAAATCTATGTGACCAGAAACAAAGTCAGCGTGAAAATGAGTCTCAAAAACATACTTTATTTTAACTCCGTCTTTTTTGGCTTTGTCAATATACTGTTGTGTTTCTCTTAAAGGGTCAATTATTACCGCTTCTTTTTCAGAAACAATATAATATGATCCTTGAGAAAGGCAGCTTGTGTAAATTTGCTCAATTTTCATTAATTACAAAATTATGAAATAATTAGCATAATAATTCCACCCATTGCCATTCCTTCAATATATGAGAGCCATAATGCATCAAAAGTTGATAATTTAATTGAACTCAAAATTTGATCAATCTTTTCTTTGTAAGGCTCTGTTATCAGATATAAGCTACCTGCTATTAGTATATAAATTGAAATAATTTTCATAACACAAATTTACAAATCTTTACTAATGAAAGTTTTAATATCTTTATGTAAAATATTCAGATGTACTCAATTGATTTTAATCAAAATCTAATTAAAGGTGTTATGTTAATAGATATTGATACACTTAATCCGCATGAAAAAATCATTGAAAAAAAGAAGACATCGCTAGCTAAGTTTATCAAGTCTTATGAAAGTTATTATATAATATCATCGATTGTTTGTTGTCATGAAAGTTTATTGATAATTGATGGGCATCATAGGTATTTTGCATTAATGGAACTAGGTTTTAAAAAAGCACCAGTTACACTAATTGACTATAAAAGTGATAGTATAAGAACGGGTAAAAAAAATCCACTTGAAAAAAAATATATTATTGATATAGGAAAAAGTTCAGCTCTACTTGAGCCAAAAAGTACTGAACATGCTGTATATTGTAATAAATCAAAAAATTGGGAGCCAATAATTTTATTGTCTTCGATGTTTAAGATTGAAACTAAAGAAATTATAAAATAGATTATATGATACTTTCAACAACCGAGATTATCCCAGAAAGAGAAATCGAAAAGATTCTAGGAATAGCTAGAGGATCGACAGTAAGATCAAGAAATGTGGCAAGAGATTTAGTAGCTCAACTCAAAAATATTATTGGAGGAGAGATTGAAGAATACACTAAGTTACAAGCCTACGCCAGAGAACAAGCTTTAGAAAGATTAATTGTAGATGCTCAAAAATTAAATGCAGATGCAGTTTTAAATATAAGATTTACAACATCGGTTATAGCTCAAGGAACATCCGAAATATTAGCATATGGAACAGCCGTTTCATTAAAATAAATGCTATGTTGAGTTTTATAATTGGCACAGGAGTAGTAATTTTATTTATATGGTTGATTATTAACAGAGTTAATCAAACTGACAAAGAAAAGTTTGATAAACGTAAAAATTAATTTATGGAAACATACAAATGTAATAAGTGTGGTATGGCGGTAAATGCCAGTTGTGCTTCATGTGATGAGCCTTTAAGAAATGATTATTTGACTTTAGAAGATGGGAATAAGGTTCAAATATCGATTTGTCCTTCCTGCGCGGGAAAGATAAAATCCCCACAATGTTGTGGTGAAGATATGTTGTGTGAGTTTTAAGAAAATTTAACTTTTGCACTTTTGAAATATAAATTTCTATATATATTTTTTATTTCTCATATTTTATATTCACAGCAGTTTAGAAATATTACAAACATTTCAGATTTAAACGAAGTGGTTGGTAATAATGGAGTAGCTGTTGCTGATTATGATAATGATGGTGACTTAGATATATTTATTGTATCTGCTAGATCCCAAGATGGAGAAGAATACTGGAGTCGTCTTTTTGAAAATACAAATAATGGCAACTTTATCGATGTTACAGAAAGTTCTGGAATCAATCAAAATCTTAATCATGACATTGATTTAATAAATTACGATGATAACGGAGAATTCAGTTTTGATACAATTGAACACGGCGATAGATTAGCGGCTTCGTGGGGAGATTTTAATAACGATGGATATCCTGACTTATTTTTAGGAAATGCAGTCCAAAGTGAATTGTATAAAAATAACGGTAATGGGACATTTTCTAATATTACGGAAACCGCTGGTTTTGATATATCTTGTGAAGAATGCTACATCGCAGGTGCCTTATGGCTGGATTATGATTTAGACGGCTATCTAGATATTTTCCTCTCCGATTACAATCAAATATCCCCTAATAAGTTATACAAAAATTTAGGTGATGAAACCTTTCAGCAAATTGATTTAAGTGAAACAATTGAAAATGCTAACAGTTTTTCAGCCTTACCAATATATGCAAATGATGATATATATCCAGACATATACATTGCTAATGATTTTGACCAATTTAATCAACTTTTAATTAATCAAGACGGAAATGGATTTACGGAAATGGCACAAGAATATGGAGTTGATGATCCGTTTGATGGTATGGGACTCACTACATGTGATTTTAATAATAATTTAGATATAGATTTTTTTGTTACAAACATTAAAGAAAACAGTCTTTACACAAAGGATGTTATTAATGCAAGTACGCCATATACCAACTATTCTGAACAAGCAAATTTATATGACACCGATTGGGCTTGGGGTGTAACTTTTTCGGATTTCAATCACGACGGATATGAGGATTTTTATGTTGCAAATGGTTTTTTCAATCCAGAAGATGATAGGTTTTTTGTTAATAATAACGGAATAAATTTTACTTATGGAGATTTTTCTGGGAATCCACCATTAATGTCTAAAAGTAGATCGGTCAATTCTTTTGATTATGATAATGATGGTGATTTAGACTTGTTAGTAACAGATTTTAATCTGAATGTAAATCTTTGGGAAAATAAATCTGTTGACACTTATTTTACTGATGAGGTGATGGGGTCATGGGTTAAAATATTTTTGCAAGGTACAATTTCAAACAGGGATGCACTTGGTTCAATAATTCAATTAAATTTTGAGGATGGAACTAGTCAAATTAGACAGTACACAGGGTCGGGTTATCAAAACCAATCTTTGCAATCGATACATTTTGGAGCTGCTGCAAATAATAATATTTCAAGTATTGTGATTACTTGGCCCAGCAGTGGTCAAGAAACATTCTATAATTTACAAACAAACTCAACTTATAAAATAGTTGAGGGTCAAGGAATACAAACATTAAATAATAATACTGCAGTTAAAATTCAAGGATGCACTGATGAATCTTCATGTAGCTATAACCCAGAAGCAACATTAGATGATAATTCATGTCTTTATATTGATTCTCAATCAATTTCAGGCGAAGTCTCAGTTCAACCACTGGAAACACATCTGTATGAATATATTGACGAATCAATTGTTTCATATGAATGGGAAGTAGAAAACGGAACTATAATTTCTGGAGATGGCACTTCAAGTATAGAAGTTTTATGGGATGTGGCAGAATCTGGTATGGTGTCAATAGTTGCTACTAATGATGATTGCTCCACAGGTCAGGTTGAGCTAGATGTTTCACTTCAACTTCCGATTTCTTATGAAGATTATAGTTTTTCAGTTGCAAGACTTTGGAATGAGGTCTTATTATTTTCAATAAGAAATGATTTAGCTAGACCAACTGTACACGCACGAAATTTATTTCATGTCAGTGCTGCTATGTATGATGCCTGGTCTATTGTTAACGATAAAGGTTCAACTTACCTTATCGGAAACAGTTTAAATGGATTTAATTCAGAATTTGACGGATTTGTAAATGAAGATACAAACTATATAAATGATATAAATTCAATAAGTTATGCAGCATACAGACTTATAGTACACAGATTTAATAATTCTCCTGGAAGTGACAGAATTATCGCAAAGGCTAATTCATTAATGAATATACTGGGACTAGATATAAACTTTCTAGAATCTGACGGCTACGAATCAAATTCTTCAAGTCTTGGAAACTTTATTGCTGAACAGTACATTCAATACGGTTTGCTTGATGGATCGAATGAGCAATCTGATTATATAAATCAATACTATGAGCCTGTAAATGAACCGCTTGCGCCGATTTTTGCCGGCAATCCGACTGTAACAGATCCAAATAGATGGCAGCCATTATCACTAGATATTTTTGTTGATCAAAGTGGAAATGTATTATCTGAAACTACTCCAGAATTTCTGGGTGCCGAGTGGGGAAGTGTTTGGCCATTTGGATTAAATGATGAAGATTTAACAGAATTTGAAAGGGATGGAAACACATACAAAGTTTATCACGATCCAGGGACTCCACCTTTAATTGATGGTAATGAACAAACAAATGAATTATTTATTGAGTCATTTTCAATGGTTTCAGTTTGGGGATCCCATCTCTCACCAGAAGATGATACTATTTGGGATATTTCACCTAATTCATTGGGAAATGTAAATGATGATACTTATCCAACAGATTTTTCAGATTTCACAAGTTTCTATAATTATTATGACGGTGGAGACACAAGTCAGGGATATTCGTTAAACCCTGTTACAAACGATTCATATGAAATACAGAATGTAAAAAGAGGAGACTATACCAGAGTACTTGCTGAATACTGGGCAGATGGGCCTGATTCTGAAACACCTCCAGGACATTGGTTTGTTTTATTAAATTCGGTTAGTGATAATCCTCAATTAGAAAAGAAATTTCAAGGTCAGGGAGATGAATTATCAGATTTAGAGTGGGATGTAAAGTCTTACTTTGTTTTGGGAGGAGTTATGCATGATGTTGCAATCTCTGTTTGGGGAATTAAAGGCTGGTATGATTATATACGACCAATTTCTGCCATTAGATATTTTGGTGAGCAAGGGCAAAGAACTGATCCAACTCTAGATAATTACAGTGAATATGGTTTTGAATTAATTGATGGGCTAATAGAAATTGTTCAAGCGGGCGATCCACTTGCAGGAGATGATAATGAGAATGTTGGTAAAATAAAGCTTTACACATGGAAGGGACATACTTATGTTGAAAATACTGAATCAGATTTTGCTGGAGTTGATTGGATTTTAGCCGATAATTGGTGGCCATATCAAAGGCCAACTTTTGTTACACCAAACTTTGCAGGTTACGTTTCTGGACATTCAACATATTCAAGAGCAGCTGCTGAAATGTTAGAAAATTTCACTGGAAGTCCATATTTTCCTGGTGGATTAGAAACACATTTGGCTAAACAAAAAGAATTTTTGGTTTTTGAAGATGGTCCGAGTCAAGATATCGAATTACAGTGGGTTTCGTATAAAGATGCTGCTGATCAATGTAGTCTTTCTAGAATTTGGGGAGGAATTCATCCATATATTGACGATATTCCAGGTAGATTAATTGGGCAAATCATTGGAAACGAAAGTTTTGAATTTGGTGCTCAATACTTTCAAGAGAATCTTTCAAATCCTGAAATTCAAGTTCCAAATATTAAGCTAACTCAAAATCCTATATCAAAAAATGGTATAATTAAACTTGTTAATACCAAAGGGTATGAATCGTTTGAATTGTTTACGTTGACGGGTCAATCTGTTCAAATTTCAAGCAAATTTCATAGCGGAACAACTGAAATTTTCTCAAATAATTTAGCCTCCGGGATATACTTATTAAGATCTGATGAAATTATCTTTAAGATTATAGTCAGATAATTTTTGTTTATTAAATTTGCTTGCCAAAACGGCCTCGTAGCATAACTGAATAGTGCATCTGATTACGGCTCAGAAGGTTGGGGGTTTGAATCCCTCCGAGGTCACATTTGTAAAGACTCGCTTTTATAAGTGGGTCTTTTTTTGATAAAGTTAAATTCTAAAATATTCTTAAAAAGAGTCATACTTACTATTCCAAATACTTTCACTGAAATTTTTTCTTGTTAAAAAGAAAGTGTAGAAGAAAATAAATATAAATCCTTTTACCAAGAATAAAAATAGGATGAACACCTCTGAGGATGTGAGGCTAGGAATAAACAGCTTTCCAAGTAATGCAAAAAACACACTCACCAGAACCGAGAATATAGTTAGGTTGTCAATATTTTTGAATGGAAGGACTAATAATTTTCTAAGATAATTAAATTCCTCACCCCATTTGTGAATCAAGTAATAGTAGTCGTTACCTATAGGGATAAAAAGAATTGGATCATCAGGACTTTTAATTTTGAATAGTTTTGATGGAGCCATTATCATAAAGTTATTGAGATTGGTATCATGCTTCTTTTCAATATCACTTATTATTTTTGTAATATTTTTTGGGTATTCACCTTTGAATAAATTAGAATCTAAGAACCTTAACCTATATCTGACACATATGTTTTTTATAGTGTCTCTGTGAAAAATATTTTTTGTTTCCATCTCTTTAAATTTGAGCTGATTGAAACTTCCATTGTTTTTATCCTTTAATGATTGAGTGATTCTTTCTTTTTTAGAATCTTCTTTAGTCCAAATATTTTTAAGCAAAGAAGTAAGCTCATCAGTGCTAATTTGCTTATTTCTTTCTTGTAATAACTCTTCAAATAGGTTTACTTTTTTCATGATAATTTTAAATATAACTTACAACCAAAATTTATACCAAACAACATTAATTTTCAAGAAAACCACTTGTGTTCTCCAAAATAATTTTTTGGTACTATTTTTTTTGTTTTTAAATGATAATTTATTCCGCCAATTACGCTTTTTAAATAGGATTCTAGTGCAGGAATAACAATAAATTTATAAGGTAAAAAAGAAATAATTTTAGGCATATTTTGTAAGAAATAAGGGTAAACAGTTATTTTCAGATAAACTGATCCATTCTTTTTTGTTATTTCCCAAACTACATATGATTGTTCTTTTTCTTTTTCCCCTATTAATAAACTATATCCTTTTTTTTTATCCCATGATTTAAACTCTCTGACAAATGTAAGTCCGTTAAGGTAAATTAATTCGTCGATTGAATGTTCACCAGGCCATTTTATAATTTTATTGGATTTGCAAAACGGATGAAATATCTCAAGATTTGCGGGTGATGAAATTAAATCCCAGAGAGAATCTTCCGAGGAGTTTATTTTTTCTTCATAATATACTTTCCACTTATCCTTAATATTGTTTAAATCTCTCAATTAAATATTATAAATTTGAACATCAAAAATAATGAATATGAAGCTTAATTTTTTAGTTGTTTTTTTGACTTTATTAACAAGTTATTCATGTGATAAAAGCATTACTTATGTTAATTATGGAGATGATATTGATCTTGAGTTAAGTTACTCTGAAAACATTGAAGATAATTTTGAGATAACTAATATTTCAGGTCAAATAATCGATGTATGTCCAAAAAAGGGATGCTGGATGAATGTTAAAGTAAATACAGATACTGTTTTCGTAAAATTTAAAGATTATGGATTTTTTATTCCTAAAACAGGAGTTGAAGGTAAGCAGATTTTGATGTCAGGAAAGATTTTCAGAGATACAATTTCAGTAGAGAGATTAAGACACTATGCTGAAGATGCAAAAAAATCAAAAGGAGAGATTGAGCTAATTACGGTTCCTGAATATAAAATTAATATGATCGCTAATGCTGTGGCAATCAGAGATAACTAATTGTATTCTATTTCAATCATAACTTCATTTCGTCTATTAAAAACTTCATAGGGGCTATTGTAAGAAACATAAAATAAATCTCCGACAGTCTTAATATTTAACTCTGACAACTTCTTGATCAACTTTTTTGAATGCATATTAAATTTTCCAGTATTTGAATATCCTCCATATCTAATACATGCAAAATGTTTTGCTTCTGAATCGTAAATGACAACATTTTCGTCTTTTGGTTTTGAGATAGTTTCAATATCATATGATGCGGGCATAACAAATTCCATTGTGTTAGAATTATCGTCATTTTTCATGTATACGGGAGTAGTCATCGCTATCTTTTCACCCTTTGAATTGTTACCACTAATAAATTGAAACAACTTATAAAAGTTACCATTAGCATTTCTTTGAGAAACAACTTTTGCCTTTAAAGACGAATGATAAAATCTTATTTCAAAATCATCTTCAGAAAAAACCAGATCATATTTCTGGGTTTCATATTTAGTTGTACTAAAAATCATAAATAGTGTTAATAAAATATATTTCATTTGAGTTTAATTATAATTACACCACCAATAGCGATTCCACCATATCTATTTGTAGCGGAAAGTGATTTTAATATAGAAATACTTTTTACTTGCTGAGGATCCAGATATGACGGAAAATCGGTTTGTAAAGAACCATCCACGTCAAAAATTGCATAGGCCTGGTTATTAATAGAGAGACTTCCTCCTCTGATTAATATTTTTGGATTTCCATTAGCTACATTATCGCCTATAACTCTTATGCCAGGAAATTTACCAACAATTACATCCAGAAGTGTCGTTGCTCCAGGTGAAATTGATAAACCTGCTGAGGGTTTTGAAATGTTATTATTTTGGGTTCCGCAAGAACAGAAAATAATAAATGCAGTTAAAAGTATGTAGTGCTTTAATTTCATATTTAATTTAGAACAAACCCTATGCCAGTTATTTTATCAATAATATATGTCTAGTATAATTTTTATTGGGCTTAAAAAATAAACTATTAAATGCATTATCTTTGACCAATGAGATTTTTAGTTATACTATTAGTTACATTCGTATTAAACACCTATTCTCAGTCAGATTTTGGATCCTCCTTTGATCCAACGTATGGTATAGTTCAAGCAAGTATCCCTCAAGACTATTACCAAGAGGCTAATGGTAAATCATCTGAGCAACTAAAAGAGGCACTGCATCAAATAATTTCAAACCATACAGTTTTTCCATATACTTCATCATCAACTGATACATGGGATATTTTGCAATTATCAGATCAAGATCCTGAAAATCATGATAATATGATACTTGTGTATACAGGACGATCACAAGATAAGGAATACAGAGATGGCAGTGGAAATTATTCCCAGTATGAAAACGGAAATGGTACACAAAATAATTCGTGGAACAGGGAACATGTTTGGCCGAAATCTCATGGTTTTCCAGATGAGGACGATAATGCTTATACTGATGTTCATAATTTAAAGCCAAGTGATCGTTCTGTTAATTCTTCTAGAGGAACAAAAGATTATGATTTTGGTGGTAGTCAGCACTCTGAGGCTTCAGACTGTCTAACTGATTCTGATAGTTGGGAGCCATCTGACTTTGTAAAGGGGGATATTGCCAGGATATTGTTTTACATGGTTGTGCGTTATGATCCTGGTTATGACCATAATAATAATAGTTTTGATTTAGAATTAGTTGATTATACAACACTGGGGAATAATGACCCTATATTGGGTAAGCTCTCTTCATTAATTCAATGGCATTTTGATGATCCTGTTGATGACTTTGAAATAAATCGAAATGAGGTAATTTTTGGATTTCAACAAAACAGGAATCCCTTTATTGATCACCCAAATTTGGTTAACTTTCTGTGGGGAGAAAACTTTGGTCAAAATTGGAACGAAAGTTTAAGTTATAACAATATTAGATTTGATAATGATTTAACCATTTTCCCAAATCCAACTAATGGTATTTTGAATTTTACGGAAGAACTTCAAAATGAAAAAATTGAAATATTTTCACTAACAGGTCAAAAAATATTTGATAGAGAAGTGACCAACATAAATTCGATAAAATTGAACTTAAATAGTGGTGTTTATTTACTAAAAGTCTCAAATAATCACAGAGTTATAAATTCTAAAATTATTTTCAGATAAATGAATATATTTTTCATTTTTTTAGGTTTTCTTTTGCTTGTCGTCGGAGGTGAATTTATCGTGAGATCATCCGTAGCATTATCATTGAAATTTAATATTTCCAAGTTTGTTATTGGAATGACTGTTGTTTCTTTTGCTACATCACTGCCGGAATTAATAGTTAGTGTTAACGCTGCATTAAATAATTCACCGTCTATTGCTATAAACAATGTAATTGGTTCAAATATCGCAAATATAGGCTTAGTTCTAGGGCTTATTTCTATTCTTGGGAAAATTACTGTAGATAATTATTTTTATAAGAGGGACTGGCCGTGGATGTTCTTCTTTTCTTTACTAATTTGGTTTTTCATATCACAAGACAGTGTTTTGCAAAAACATGAAGGTCTAATACTTTTCTTGATATTAATATTTTTCACTTTAACTATTATAAAAAAATCCAATTATCTTGACTTTAAGGGAAGCATCGACGATGAATTATTAAAAACGTCAAATTTTAAAATTTTTGTTTGGTTAATTATCTCATCGATTACTCTTTATTTTGGATCTGAATTTCTTGTCGATGGAGCTGTAAATCTTGCTAAACAAATTAGTATAAGTGAGGCAGTTATTTCAGTAACCATTGTTGCTATTGGAACTAGTGTTCCCGAATTGGCAGCATCCTTGGTGGCAATTGCTAAAAAAGAAGAAGGTATCTCTGTAGGAAACTTAATTGGGTCAAATATTTACAATATTGGATCTGTCCTTGGGATAACAGCAATGATTAAAGAGATTCCAATCGCTGAAGAAATAATTCAAAGAGATATTATTTGGATGTTAATTTTCGCATTAATTGTAATTATTCTAGCTGCAATTCCAAGAAAAAATTATTTAACCGGTTTTAAAGGTTTTATATTGTTTTCTATGTACTTATACTTTATTTATATAGCATTTGTACAATAAAAAAAGGGACTATTTTCATAATCCCTTATTTCATAAAACTTAAATTGATTTTTTAAGCTGACTTGACAGTCTTAATAATTCTAGCTGCAATTTTATATGGGTCTGCGTTTGATGCAGGACGTCTATCCTCCAACCATCCCTTATAACCTTTCTCAACAGTTATAATAGGAATTCTGATCGATGCACCTCTATCAGAAACACCATAGCTAAATTGATCAATTGATTGAGTTTCATGTAGTCCTGTCAATCTTTGATCATTATATGCACCGTAGACAGCAATGTGTTCGTCAACAACTGGTCTGAAAGCTTCACAAATCTTCTCATAAGTTTCTTTAGAGCCACATGTTCTGAGAGTTTCATTTGAAAAGTTTGCATGCATTCCTGATCCATTCCAATCACCCTTTACAGGCTTTGGATGATATTCAATATAGTAACCATAATCCTCAGTTAACCTATCTAGAATATATCTTGCTACCCAAAGCTGATCACCAGCGTTTTTTGCACCTTTTCCAAAAATTTGAAATTCCCATTGTCCACATGCAACCTCTTGATTAATACCTTCAATATTTATTCCAGCTGCAATACATATATCTGCATGATCTTCAACTAATTGTCTTCCGTGTGTATTTTTACCGCCTACAGAACAGTAGTACAAACCTTGTGGACCAGGATAACCTCCAGGAGGAAAACCAAGTGGTAAATCTGTGTCGTTATCCATAATGAAATATTCTTGTTCAAATCCAAACCAAAAATCATTGTCGTCGTCATCAATAGTTGCTCTACCATTAGATGCGTGAGGTGAACCATCAGGATTTAATACCTCAGTCATAACAAGGAATCCATTCTCTCTTGTTGGATCAGGATAAATTGCTACAGGTTTTAATAAACAATCAGAAGATCCACCTTCTGCTTGTAGAGTGGAACTACCATCAAATGCCCATACTGGACAACTTTCAAGCTTTCCATCGAAGTCCTTTAATATTTTTGTTTTACTACGCATATTTTGCGTAGGAACATATCCGTCAAGCCAAATATATTCTAGTTTTGCTGTGCTCATTTTTAAAAAATATAATAGTTAATTATTGGATTAAAATAAATTTATAATATATCAATAAATTTGAAAATCGTTGAGAATTTTTTTTTGATTTTAAAATATTTTTATAAACATTTCAATTATTAGGTTTTATTCATATGAAAATCACAATTTTTAAGCATTTTAAATGTTTATTGTTAATAACGTAATTTTCTTTTTTTTTATTTTCAAAATCTTATCGGCTTCTTACTAAATTTTTTGTGTTTTGTTTAATACTTTTGTGTTCAAATTAATCAATGTCAAGTTCAAAAACATCCGATAAATATTTACAGCGTGGAGTGTCAGCTTCCAAGGAAGATGTACATAATGCAATTAAAAACTTAGATAGAGGGCTTTTTCCAAATGCATTCTGCAAAATTGTACCTGATTATTTAACCGGAAGTGATGAACATTGTATCGTTATGCATGCTGATGGAGCAGGAACGAAAAGTTCTTTAGCATACATGTATTGGAGGGAAACTGGAGACCTTTCTGTATGGAAGGGAATTGCTCAAGATGCTTTAATAATGAATATCGATGACTTAATTTGTGTTGGTGCCACTGAAAATATAATGCTATCATCTACCATCGGAAGGAATAAAAATAAAATTCCAGGTGATGTAATTTCTGCTATTATCAATGGTACTAAAGAATTAGTCGATGAACTTAAACAATGTGATATTAATATTCATATGACCGGAGGTGAGACTGCTGATGTTGGTGATCTCGTTAGAACAATAATTGTTGATAGTACTGTTTTAGCCAGAATTAAAAAAGATGAAGTGATTGATAATTCAAAAATTTCTGCAGGAAATGTTATTGTTGGATTAGCCTCACACGGAAAAGCTAAATATGAATCTAACTATAATGGTGGAATGGGAAGTAACGGACTAACCTCAGCAAGACATGATGTTTTTAACAAGATTCTAGCTGAAAAATATCCTGAAAGTTATGATAATGATATGCCTGAAGAGTTGGTTTACACTGGAACAAAAAAATTAACCGAAAAATTCACGGAAGTTGATATTGATGCTGGAAAATTAGTTTTATCTCCAACAAGAACTTATGCTCCAGTAATTAAAAAAATTATCAATTCAATTGGGCACAAAAATATTAATGGTATGATACATTGTAGTGGTGGAGCTCAAACAAAAATATTACATTTCATTAATGATAATTTACATGTAATTAAGGATAATTTGTTTGATGTTCCTTTTTTATTTAGGTTGATACATAAAGAATCTAATACAAATTGGCAAGAAATGTATAAGGTATTTAACTGTGGTCATAGAATGGAATTATATGTAGAACAAGATTTTGCAGACGAAATAATTAGCATTTCAAATTCTTTTGATATTGATGCTAAAATCATCGGAAAAGTGGTCGGCTCAGATGAAAAAAAACTTACCATAAAATCAGAATTTGGTGAGTTTAATTATTAAATTGAATAAGATCTGAAAATATTAGGTAGTGTTAGAAAAATTAAAATTAGTCGAAAACAGATTTGCTGAATTAAGCGAACTAATTATACAGCCAGATATAATTTCTGATCAAAAAAGATATATTCAGATTTCCAAGGAGTACAAAGACCTTAAAAAAATAATTGACAAGGGGGAAGTTTATAAAAATTTGATTGCAAATAAATCAGAGGCTCAAGAAATAATTTCAATTGAGAAAGATGATGAAATGATTGAAATGGCTAAAATGCAACTAGAAGAGGTCGAAGCTGAGCTTCCAAAAATAGATGAGGATCTTAAGGTTTTACTTATCCCCAAAGATCCCGACGATTCCAAAAATGTTGTTGTTGAAATTCGTGCTGGAACTGGAGGTGATGAAGCAAGTATTTTTGCTGGAGATTTATATAGAATGTATACTAAATTTTCTGAATCTAAAAATTGGTCTGTTAATTTGGTTGATTTGAACGAGGGAACTTCGGGTGGATATAAAGAGATTATATTTGAGGTAAATGGAGAGGATGTTTATGGAAACTTAAAATTTGAAGCTGGTGTTCACAGAGTTCAAAGGGTTCCTCAAACGGAAACACAGGGAAGAGTACACACTAGTGCAGCAACTGTAATAGTTTTACCCGAGGCAGAAGAGTTTGATGTTGAGTTAGATATGCAAGATGTTAGAATTGAAAGAACCACATCCACTGGTCCTGGTGGTCAGTCAGTAAATACAACCTATTCTGCTATAAAATTACATCATGAACCAACCGGAATTATTGTAAGTTGTCAAGATCAAAAATCACAACACAAGAATCTTGATAAAGCATTGAAGGTGTTAAGAACAAGACTATATGAGCTAGAGGTTGAAAAAAGAAGGCAAGCCGATTCTTTGAAAAGAAAAAGCATGGTATCTTCCGGAGACAGAAGCGCAAAAATTAGAACATATAATTATCCACAGGGTAGAGTCACGGAACATAGAATTGGTTTAACTCTGTATGATTTACCAAAAATAATAAACGGTGATATTCAAAAAATAATTGATGAGCTAATGTTAGCAGAAAATTCTGAAATATTAAAAGCTAATAACTAAATGAAATTAGAGGATTTAATAATTCAAATAAAAAATAAAAATTCTTTTTTATGTGTTGGTCTTGACACTGACATAGATAAAATCCCAAAATTTTTATTAAATGAAGATGATCCGATCTTTTATTTTAATAAGTCAATTATTGATCACACAAATAAATACTGTGTTGCATATAAAATAAATACTGCATTTTACGAGTCTCATGGAGTAAAGGGGTGGGAATCCATGAAAAAAACCATTGATTATATAAACGATAACCATCCAGAAATATTTACAATAGCTGACGCTAAAAGGGGTGATATTGGTAATACAAGTAAAATGTATGCTCAATCATTTTTTACAGAAATGAATTTTGATAGCCTAACTATCAATCCATATATGGGTTCTGACTCAGTAAAACCATTTTTGGAATTCAAAAATAAGACATCAATTTTACTTGGTTTAACTTCAAATATTGGAGCTGAGGATATTCAGCTTAAAACTTCAAATGGTGATTTCATTTTTATGGAAATGATAAAATCTTCAAAATTGTGGGGTAATCATAATAATATGATGTACGTTGTTGGCGCAACAAAAACTGATTTTATTAATAAGATAAGAAGTGAAATTCCTGATCACTTTTTGTTGATTCCAGGTATAGGTGCCCAGGGCGGGGATTTAAACGAAGTTTGTAAATATGCGCTTAACGATAATGTTGGGATAATTGTTAACTCATCAAGGTCAATTATTTATGCCTCTACAGACTATGACTTTGCGACTGCTGCTGCAAATCAAGCTATGATTCTTCAAGCTCAAATGAGTGCTATTTTATCAGAAAGAAAATAAATTTATGAATATTCTACAAGATTTTTATGTTTCATATTTATAGTTTTGATTTACTAAAATGAATTGGTATTGCAAACATACTTGGAGTAAGGCATCTGTTAATACACTTTGGTGTTTATTGGGATGTAGTATTGGTGATTTTGGAACTATCTTTTATTTTCAAAATATTGAACACACTCTGTTAACATGGCAAGTAATGAGTTTAGCAATCGCTAATGGCTTATTAACAAGTATTTTACTTGAAACATTTATTCTTTCAAGGCAAATGCTTTTGAAAGAGGCTTTTAAAGCAGCAATTGGTATGAGTTTTATCAGTATGATAGCAATGGAAGTTTCTATGAACTTAATTGATATACTTTTAACTGGAGGGGCTATGTTAACTTGGTGGGTTATTCCAATTATGTTATTTGCTGGATTTATAACTCCACTTCCATATAACTATTACAGATTAAAAAAGTGGGGTTATGGATGTCATTAAAATTTAATTAGTCGGTACTGAAATATTATCTCCTAAAAATATAGCATTAAGAAATAATTTATTGGTTCCATACCAAGTACCCCTGAAGTTTGGATTATCGGCAAATACTACAGCCCTACCTGACCCTAGCTTAGAAACAATCAGAGATGCAGATCCTGGAATATAATCTTTTCTGTTTGACTCAGAAATATATCCGTCGATATGAAAATCATCAGAATATACTGCTACAGAGGAATAATCATCTTTTGTTTTATTTATAAATACATTATTATTCTTATATATTGGTATTGAAGTATCGTTATAGCCAAAAGCAACAGGATGTGTTAAATCTATATCAGCTCTTAAAATAACACCACCAATTCTTTCTCTTCCGATAAATCCACTAGCATCAACAAAATTTTTTCTTGAGTAGGTTGAATCCTTTTTAGACTCAACTAAATTTTCATCAATTAGCTCATTATTAATTGCCCAACTTGAACCTCTAGCAATCGTGATTAACGTATTTCCTTTTTCAACCCATTTTTTTATTTTTTTTATTTCATCTTTTCCTAATTGATTATATGATCCGGAAACCATAATCAATGTTGTGTATTTATCAAGAGATATTCTCGGAAATTGGTTAAGTCTGATTTTGGTTAAAGGCATTCCAATTCTTGTATCCAACAGATGCCATACTTCACCTGCTTCATATGAATTTACCCCTTCACCAATTAACAATGCTACCTTTACTGGTTTATTTATTCTAAAATTATTACTTCCTAAATCAATCCCTTTCATACTATATCCCGATTCAGAATTATAAATTGGAACTTCATACTTATTTTGAATTTCACTTATAATTTCAAATAGTTTATCAGATGATATTTTCTGTTTACTGACTGGAATTAACAATGAACCATAGTTAAATTTCTTGACGGAATTTGTTCCATTTACTTTAATAGTGAAAGGTTTGAATGCTGAGTATGTTATAATCCCATTTTTCTGAAGGTGATTTAATGCAGCAGGTGAGTTGTAATCATCCCAATCAAGTATATATGCATAATTAGACTTATTTGTCTTTAGATTTTTCACAAAACCTTCAGTACTTTTTATCTCTGACTCACCAATAAAACTTTTAAGTTCTTTTGACTTCATATTGTATACATTGGAAACACTCCAGGCTGATGCATCATAAAATACACTATCAATATATTTGCTGTGTGTCTCGAAGAAATTTTTAACCATCCTAGATTGTGGTTGATTGACAGGCACAACAAATTTGCCCTTACTGTTGTATACTTTTATTTTATGTAACAATAACTTATCAATAAAAGCTTTGTTTCTATTTTGATCATTCATGTCTCCAAATTCATAAGCTTTTACCTTTTCATTTTTAAATTCTGTTGTAGACGAATTGAAGAATCTCATTTGATAGTCTCTCAACAACTCTTTATTATCAACTGCCGCCTCAACAGTTGCAATACTTGATAAGTATTGATTTCTAATTGTAAATCCAAAAGACATTGTCCCATAGTTGGTTTCCTGCAAATGTCCTCTCGAACTAGCCTGTTCAAATAATATTGCTACTGCACCTTGGACATCAGGGTATGAGGAACCATAACCAGGATAAGTTTCATCAAATGATTCTTTTGTGTAGTAAAAGGAACCAATGCTATCAAGGGCTTTCACATAGTATTCGGCAAAAATTGGGCTTAAAACACTATAGTTTTCATCAGGAATCATTGGTTTTACTGACGCATTTCTTTTCATTGGTTCAAAGAAATAATTGCTATTTGTTCCCATTTCATGAAAGTCAGTAACAACATTTGGATACCAGCTATGATACCATTCTAATTTACCTCTACTTTCAGGATTAATACCTAATAACCAATCTCTGTTTAAATCAAACCAATAGTGATTTGTTCTTCCTCTTGGCCATGCTTCATTATGCTCTGCATCATTGCTGTCTGCGACAAGATTTATTGATTTATATTGATTAGCCCATTGTGAATGTCTGTCTCTTCCGTCTGGATTAATTGTTGGATCAATAAAAATCACTGAGTTTTCTATTAATCTTTTGATTTTATCATTATTTGATGCTACTAGTGTGTATGCAGAGAGTATTGCTGCTTCAGCACTTGAGGGTTCGTTACCATGCACCCCGTATCCTAAATTTATAATTAAAGGTAAGCTACTGTCAATATCAGTTTTCAATCCCGGCACAGTGTGCTTTAGGTGATTGTCCTTAATATTTTCTAAATTATTTAAATTTTCAGTTGATGAAACTGTAAGCATAATTAAATCTCTACCTTCATGAGACTCCCCATATTTTATAATTTGGGCCTTATCAGAAATATTTGATAAATATTTTAGATAAGCCACAATTAAATCGTGTCGAGTATGTTCAAATCCGATCTCATATCCAAGGTACTGTCCCGGAGTTAGAATTGTATTATCATATGGACCATTATTTTCTAAAAAATAGTCTTGGGCCGAAATTGTATTCAGGCTGATTATAAATGCAAAAAATATTACTGTAAATCTCATAATCTTAATTTTGAAGAATCATAAATTTAATAATTAAAATTAATTGATTTGTTTTTGAAGTATATTTTTAATTTTACTATATGCGAATAGTGTTACTTTTTATCATTTGTCTATTTTTTTCTTGTAAAGGTGAAAAGAGGTATGAAGATTTCAATTTAACAGATTATCAAAGGCAGGTTAATAATTATTTTAAAGACGCTTCTGTTTCCCCACTCAAGAATAAAGATCTAAAAAATTTTAAAGGACTTGATTTTTTTGAATTTGATTCGTCATATGTTGTTTATGCTAAAATTCAAGAAACCCCTGATAGCCTACCTTTTAAAATGAAAACAACCACAGACACACCTGCTGACTTTCGAAAGTATGGTTCATTAATATTTAATCTCAATGACGAGCAATACACATTAACTGCCTATGAAAACCTTGATTATTTGGATGTAGAAGAATATGAGAACTATTTATTTCTTCCATTTTTAGATCAAACAAATGGATATGAAACTTACGGTGGAGGTAGATATATAGATTTGTTTCAATACGATAACGACTCCGTATTAATTGACTTTAATCGCGCGTACAACCCTCAATGCGTGTATGATGAAAATTTTTCGTGCCCGATTGTACCTAGGGAAAACTTATTAAATTTCAGAGTAGAGGCAGGGGTTAAGAATTTTATTTCAAGCTATTAAAACTATCGATTGGTAAGATAAAAGCCAATAAAAACAGCCAAAACCCCAACTAAAATGGAACCAATAGTATAAACGGAAAAATTAAAAATTTCTCCGTTTTTTATTAGTTCCAAATTTTCGTTTGCAAAGGCTGAAAATGTAGTAAATCCACCACAAAACCCAGTGGCTAATAAAAGTGTTTGATTAGATGTAAGTGTATTTTCCTTTTGAGCATATCCTAATATCATTCCAATTAAGAGGCATCCTAGTATATTAACAGTGAATGTTCCATAGGGTAAAACTTTTGAGTATTGGTTCATGGCACTTGCAACTAAATATCTTAAAGCGCTCCCCAAACCGCCACCTAAAAAAACAAATAAAAAACTTTTCATAGTTATACCACACTAATTTAAGCTTAATAGTTTAATCAACATTATTAAGAACAAAAAAAAATCTTTACATTAGAGCCCCAATTTAATTTAAAAACTATGAAATTTAGATCTATATATTTTGCATTAATTTTTTCGGCTTTATTTTTTAGCTGCAATCAAGAAAAAGATAATTATTATACACCAATTAGTGATGACTCGTTTGAATATAAAGTTGATCAGTTTGCTGATTTAGCTATTCTTAGATATCAAATTCCTGGATGGGATGAGCTTACTTTAAAAGAAAAGGAATTAGTCTACTATCTTACCCAAGCAGGTTTAGCAGGGAGAGACATTATATGGGATCAAAAGTATAGACATAATTTAGAAATCAGATCGGCATTAGAAAATATATACAGGAATTTTTCTGGAGACAAAAACTCTGATGATTGGGCTGCATTCGAAGTCTATATTAAAAGAGTATGGTTTAGTAATGGTATTCATCATCATTACTCAAATGATAAAATGAAACCAGAATTTTCTAAAGACTATTTTGATACTTTATTAGCTTCCACAAATACGATCCTCATTGGTGATGCCTATGAGGTGATTTTTAACGATGTTGATTCAAAAATGGTAGATAAAAGAAAAGGAGTAGATAATGTTTTGGAATCTGCTGTAAATTTTTATGGACCTAATGTCACAATGGATGATGTTACAGATTTCTACAGTAAAAAAATTCAACCTGACCCAAATAAACCGTTGTCTTATGGTTTAAATTCAAAGTTGATTAAAGAAAACGGTGAGGTTAAAGAAGTTGTATACAGTGAAAACGGCCTTTACGGTGAGTCAATTAAAGAGATTATAAAATGGATTAACAAGGCTGCGGATGTAGCTGAAAATAAACCTCAAGGAGATGCCTTAAGAATTTTAGCTGAATACTACAGAACAGGAGATTTAAAAACCTGGGATGATTACTGCGTGGCATGGACAAAAGCCACTGATGGAAATATAGATTATATCAATGGATTTATCGAAGTTTATAACGATCCAATTGGATTGAGGGGTTCTTTTGAAAATATAGTTCAAATAAATGATTTTGATATGTCAAGAAAGATGTCCGTTTTATCTGAAAATGCTCAGTGGTTTGAAGATAATACAACCTTGATGGAAGAGCATAAGAAAGCAAATGTTGTAGGAGTAAGTTACAAAACTGTTAATGTAGCTGGGGAGGCTGGTGACGCATCTCCGAGTACACCAATTGGAGTGAATTTACCAAATGCTAACTGGATTAGAGCATCAGTTGGAAGTAAATCGGTCTCACTGGGAAATATTAAAAATGCTTACAACAATGCTGGTAGTTCTGGAAGACTAGAAGAGTTTGTAAACGATGAAGAGGAATTAGAGCTAGAAATGAAGTATGGTGCATTATCTGGTGATATGCATACCGCTTTACACGAAGTCATTGGACATGCTTCTGGTCAAATTATGCCTGGAGTTGGTACACCAAGTGAAACCCTCAAAACTTACAGATCAACAATGGAAGAGGGAAGAGCTGACCTACTTGCCTTATATTATGTTTATAATTCAAAAATTCAAGAGCTTGGTCTAGTTGACGATTGGAAAGCTGTTGGCAAAGCATCTTATGATGGTTATATTCGAAATGGTATGATGACACAATTGATAAGATTAAATTTAGGTGACGACGTTGAGCAGGCTCACATGAGGAATAGAAAATGGGTTAGTGAGTGGGTGTATGAAAGAGGTCTTTCAGAAAATGTTATTGAAAAGATATCGAGAGACGGTAAAACCTACTTTAATATCAACGATTATGATAAGTTGAGAGATTTGTTTGGGGAATTATTAAGAGAAACCCAAAGAATTAAATCAGAGGGAGATTATGAAGCCGCAGAAAAATTGGTAGAAGGTTATGGAGTGAAGGTTGATCAAGATCTCCATGCTGAAATTCTAGGGAGAAATAAAAAATTTAAAGGGGCTGCATACTCAGGTTTTGTAAATCCAGAGCTGATTCCAGTCTATAACGATAAAAATGAGTTAGTTGATATTCAGATAAAATATGTTAATAGTTTTGAATATCAGAT
>CENP01025403.1_pt1 | contig 38303 bp, 47 predicted proteins | sample 361281 | NCBI WGS metagenome assembly CENP01 (sample SAMEA2591122, study PRJEB7988) | marine metagenome | biome: marine biome (ENVO:00000447); feature: deep chlorophyll maximum layer (ENVO:xxxxxxxx); material: saline water (ENVO:00002010), including plankton (ENVO:xxxxxxxx) | depth 70 m
CCCACGACCTGCTGATTACAAATCAGCTGCTCTAGCCAGCTGAGCTATATCGGCTTGATATATAACAGTTGCAAAATAAATGCTTTTTTAACCTACAACAAAGTAAAAAGAAATAATTTTTAAAAATTATTTAGCCCTAGGATGTGAGTTCTGGAAGACCTCTTTTATTCGTTCCATGCTAGTATGACTATAAACTTGTGTAGTAGATAAACTTGCATGACCAAGGAGCTCTTTTACAGAATTAATATCTGCTCCTTCGTTGATTAAATGAGTAGCAAAACTATGCCTTAAAACATGTGGAGCTTTTTTTACTTTAGGTGAAACAAGATTGAAATATTCGTTAACAGTTCTATAAACAAATTTCTCAGATAGCTGCTTTCCACCCTTTGATATAAACAGAAGATCTAAATCTAAATTTTTAAAACTTTTAGATTTTAATTCTTGATAGTAAATAATTGATTTCTTTAGCTTAGGAAGAATAGGGATTATCCTTTCTTTATTCCTTTTTCCTATAACTTTTAAGGTAGATGATTCAAGGTTAACATTTGATGATTTTACTGAAATAAGCTCAATTCTTCTAACACCAGTAAAATAAAAGAATAAAATTATTGTCTTCTTAAGGGTTCCATTGTAGTCTTTATTAAAATAATCACTATCAAGTAAAGTATTAATCTCTTCTTTTGAGAATGGTACTTGAATCTTTTTTGATTGTTTGAGAGGGGAATGAGCAATCAAAGGTGAAGACTTAATAGTATCTGTTTTTATTAGAAATTTATAGAATGATTTTAAACTAGATATCTTTCTATTTATTGTACGATTAGATATGTTATCATTTACCATTTTAACAATCCAAGATCTAATAACTTTATAATCGATATTTTCAATTTTAGTTTTAGTACCAGATTGGATTAAGAAATCATTGAAATTATTCAAGTCAGTCTTATAAGCGGTAATTGTATGATTTGAGTAATTTTTTTCTACTCTGAGGTATTCAATAAACTTTTCAATAAGCATTACACATCTAAATTACGATGTCTAGAGAAAATATTGAGTAATTTAAATGTTTTCTTGATCTTTAAGTCTCTGAATATGACGAGCTTTAAGAATTTTACTTCTATGTTCAACTGATGGTTTAACAAATTGCTTTCTATCTCTGAGAGATCTCATAACACCAGTTTTATCAAACTTACGCTTGAATCTCTTAAGAGCTTTATCAATGTTTTCGCCGTCTTTGATAGGTATAATTAACATATAAAATTAATTTCGCACGCAAATATAACTAATTGTATTAAATAAGCTTATTAATTTTTACCATTTATTGCAGCAACATACTTAGCAAGTTCCTCTTTAACTTTTGGAAATAATATAAACAAGCCAATCATATTTGGAAAAACTAAAGCAAGTATCATCGCATCAGAAAAAGCCCAAACAGATGACATATCTCCTGCTGCACCAATTACAATAAATACAAGGAATAATATTTTATAAGTAAGATCAGAGATTTTTCCTTTACCAAAAACATACATCCATGACTGCAGACCATAGTATGACCAAGAAATCATAGTTGATAAAGCAAAAAGAACTACTGCAATTGCAAGGAAGGGTCCAGAGAAAGAAATATATTCAGCAAATGCAGCTGAAGTTAGACCAGCACCTTCAAGTTCTTGTCCTCTCACCATAACAGCTGACGAACCTTCTACAAGGTTTCCATATGTAAATAAGCTGTTGTCACCATTAAAGATAATTATTACAAGTGCAGTCATAGTACAAATAACAACAGTGTCTATAAATGGTTCAAGAAGTGCAACTAATCCTTCAGAAGCAGGGTAACTAGTTATTACAGCTGAGTGAGCAATTGATGCAGATCCAGCACCAGCCTCATTTGAAAAAGCACCTCTTCTAAAACCTTGCACTAGTACTCCGATAAAACCACCTACGGCAGCTGAAGGTGCAAAAGCTTGATTAACTATCATAGCAAATGCATCATCAACAAATGATAAGTTTGAAAAAATAATATATAAACATGCTATTACATACATACCTGCCATAAAAGGCACTATTTTTTCAGTAACTGAAGCAATTCTTTTAATACCTCCAATTATTATAATTCCAACAACAATCATCATTATAATTCCAACAATTGTTCTAGCAGATCCTCCACTTAGACCAAAAAGACTAACCATTTGAAGTGCAGCTTGATTAGATTGAGCAGCATTTCCACCACCAAAAGATGCACCGATACATAGAATAGCAAAAATTACTGCAAGGATTTTTCCTAACTTGGCAAAACCACGCTCTTTTAAACCTTTTGAAAGATAATACATAGGCCCACCATATACAGTTCCATCTGAACCAACATCTCTATATTTTACACCAAGGGTACACTCAACAAATTTTGATGACATACCAAGTAATCCACACAAAATCATCCAGAAGGTAGCACCAGGACCTCCAATAGCAATTGCCATAGCAACTCCTGCAATATTTCCGTTACCAACAGTTCCTGAAACAGCTGTTGCTAATGCTTGGAAATGACTTACCTCTCCACTATCTTTTCTCTTCTTATCAAGCCCATCATATTTACCCATAACAGTTCTCAACGACAAGCCAAAACCTCTAATATTAATGAACCCAAAATATAATGTAAAGAAGGTTGCACCTCCAACTAGTAAAAAAATGATTGTAGGAATACCTGTTCCAAAAAACTCGTGAAGAATTAATCCCTCCCAGAAGTTTGAAATTGGTTGAAAGGCTTCATTTATTCTTTCATCAATTCCTAATTTTTCTTGTGTAACCATAGTATTTAATGTATTGTAATACTTAATATTTTATTGCCAAAATTACTTGGATGAGCTCCAAATATAAAATAAATAGTATGAGATTAGAAAAATTATTATATAAATTCTAAGACAACTTATTTAAGAATTATTTTTTTCACCTGTCCACTCAGATATTCCACCGAGTAAATTAAATAAATTTTCATATCCAAATGTCTTCATTATTTGACATGCTTGAATACTTCTAACTCCAGAATGACAGTAAACATAATAGTTTAAAGATTTGTCCATTTTTTCAAGACCATTCATAAATAATTGAGGATTTCTGATGTTTAAAAGATTAGCATTTGGAATATGAGATTCTTCGTATTCTTCTTCAGATCTTACATCTAGAAGATAACCTTTCTCATCATTTTTTAGCTTTTCGATAAGTTCCTCTGAGCTCAAATCAATCATAATTTTTTATTTTAAAAATAAGTATTTACAATAGTATATAAAAAAAACTTAATGATTAGTTTTTTTTTATTCAATACTATTTATGTATTTTGGATTTAAATAAATTATATATGAAATATTTTCAAAAATCTGATATTTTCCTGATAGGTGCTGCATTTGTTTCTTTTGTTTTATCTGTATCATTATGGTTTTATGGATATAAAGACGAAGGGTTATTTGTTGGACTTTGGGTTCCATCAATTCTTTCTTTTGGATGTTATTTTAAACAAATGTTGAATAAATAAGATGGGCGATACATTCATATTTATTATGGGACTAGTATGTACTGGTGCAGTTATTGCAGCTACATTTCTATCTATCAACGAGCTTAAGGATGTTAATCAACCTCAGCTTAGTTCAATAGATATGGCTGAAGGTGCAAAGAGACATTTAAAACTTATCTCAATAGCTATATTGATTATTATTGGGTTTGTTTCTGTAGGATTAGTTTGTTTTTATTTTATATTTGCCTAAATGATTAAAATTAACACATACTGGTGGTGGACACATGAATGTTAAAATTCGTGGATAAAACTATTATATTATAGCTTGTCTCACGACAGGCTTTTTTTTTGCTATGAAAATAAAGATTAATACATATCACAAAAAAATTATAGCTGATACTATAACCCCTGTTGAAGTGTATCTCAAAATAAGAGATAGATTTCCAAATAGTATATTATTGGAAAGCAGTGACTATATGCAAACAGCTAACAACTTTTCATTTATTTGTTTTAATCAAACTGGTTTTTTTGAATTAAAAAACAACTTAATTAATTTAAAATATCCAGGCGAAAAACCTAAAGAAATTCCATTAACTAATAAATCTATATCCGAATATTTAAATAATTATATAAACGGGTATGATGTGAAAAAATCTAAAACAAAATTTATCTCAAATGGTTTATTTGGATATATGTCTCACGAATCGGTTAAATATCAAGAAAAAATAAAGTTCAGTGAAGATAAGGATGATCTGGATATACCTGATATTTATTATGGATTTTACCAAAATATTATAGCCATTAGTTTATTCAACCATGAGGCACATATTTATTGTAACTCTTATAATGGTGAAAATAATATAAGAGAGGTTGAAGACATAGTTAATGCTAAAAATTATTCAGTTTTTAATTATAAAAATATTGGTAATAAGACTTCTAATATAAATGATGATCAGTACATAGAATATGTAAAAATAGCAAAGGAACATTGTAAAAGAGGTGATGTTTTCCAGCTTGTTTTATCGAGAAGGTTTAATCAAAATTTTGAGGGAGATGAATTTAATGTATACAGAGCACTGCGCTCCATAAACCCATCACCATATTTATTCTTCTTTGATTATGGTAGTTTTAAAATTTTTGGAAGTTCTCCAGAAGCACAAATAATTATTAACAATGGTAAAGCTGAAATTCATCCAATTGCTGGTACATTCAAAAGAACTGGTGATGATAAAAGAGATAAAGAAAAAGCTAATGCCTTATCTAAAGATCCAAAAGAAAACTCAGAACATATAATGCTAGTTGATTTGGCTAGAAATGATTTAAGTAGAAATGGCACCAACGTTAAAGTAGAAAAAAATAGAGAAATTCAATTTTACTCACATGTAATACACTTAGTATCCAAAGTAACCGCAACTTTAAAAGATACTGCTAAAATATTTCAAGTGGTAATGGATACTTTTCCTGCAGGAACTCTTACAGGAGCCCCAAAGCATAAAGCATTAAATTTAATTGAGAAATATGAAAAAGTAAATAGAAACTTTTATGGTGGAGCAATTGGATATATGGACTTTGATGGAAATTTCAATCATGCAATCATTATAAGATCTTTTATAAGTAAGAACAATACACTTAGTTATCAGGCAGGTGCTGGTATAGTAATAAAGTCAAATCCTGAGGATGAACTACAGGAAGTATATAATAAACTGGGAGCTTTAGACAAAGCACTTAAAAATGCAGAGGATATCGTATGAAAAAAATTTTTTTAATTGATAATTACGACTCATTTACTTACAATCTATCTCATTATTTAGAGGACCTTGGTTGTGATGTCACAGTTAAAAGGAATGATATGTTTAAGTTGGAAGACATTAATAATTATGATGGGATATTGATCTCACCTGGTCCTGGAATACCTGATGAAGCTGGCATGACTAAAGAGGTAATTAAAAAATACAAAGAGAAAAATATTTTAGGAATTTGCCTAGGGCAACAAGCTATAGCTGAAGTATTTGGTGGTGAGATTGAGAATATGAGCGAAGTATACCACGGAGTTGCTACCAAAATAAATTTAAAAGAACACGATGAAATTTTTAAGGATATTCCTAATTCCCTTGATGTTGGTAGGTATCATTCTTGGATAGTAAAGAGTCCATTACCAGATGACCTTATTACTACATCAGTAGATCATAATGATCAAATTATGTCATTAAAACATATCAAATATCCCATTAGAGGTGTTCAGTTTCATCCAGAATCAGTTTTAACTCCTTACGGAAAAGCTATAATCAAAAATTGGGTAGAGACATTATGAAAGAAATTTTAAATAGATTAATAGCTTACAAAACATTGAACGAAAATGAGTCCAAAGAAATACTTATTAGAATTTCAAATGGAGAATTAAACAACAGTCAAATATCTTCATTTTTAACTGTATTTATGATGAGAAATATAACCCTTGAAGAATTAAAAGGGTTTCGTGATGCCCTTATTGAATTATGCATAAAAGTTAACCTTGAGGAATTTGATGCAATTGATTTGTGTGGAACAGGCGGAGATGGAATGGATACATTTAATATTTCAACTTTGGCTTCTTTTGTTACTGCTGGCTCGGGATGTAAAGTTGCAAAACATGGTAATTATGGAGTCTCTTCGGGCTGCGGATCAAGTAATGTTCTAGAATCTCTTGGATTGAAATTTACAAATGATTACGACACTCTTAGAAATGCAATTGATAAATCTGGAATATGTTTTCTTCATGCACCTCTATTTCACCCAGCAATGAAAAATGTTGCACCAGTTAGAAGAGAATTGGGAATGAAGACTTTTTTTAATATGCTAGGGCCACTTGTAAATCCCTCAATGCCTAATAAACAAATTGTTGGAGTGTTTAATCTTGAGCTTGCAAGAATATATAATTATCTACTTCAAAAAAGTAACAAAAAATACAGTATAATTTATTCGTTAGATGGATATGATGAGATTTCATTAACTAATGATACTAAAATTTACTCAAACAACTATGAGAGAATTTTAAAATCAAAAGAGTTTGAATTAGAAAATTTAAAAGCTTCTGAAATTAAAGGTGGCTTTGATATTCCATCATCATCTAAAATATTTATGAATGTGCTTAATGGAGCTGGAACAGAAAGCCAAAATAATGTTGTATGTGCTAATGCAGGTATCGCAATATCTATTTCAAAAAATATAAGTATTAAGGAAGGTTTTGAATTAGCAAAGGAATCTTTAATATCAAGTAAAGCACTTGATTCATTCAATAAACTAAAAAAAATAATGGCATGAAGATATTAGATAAAATAGTTAAGGATAAAAAAGAAGAAATAATAAAACTATCTTTAAAAAACCCTATATCTTCATTAGAAAACGAAAAATTATTTTCCAGAAAATGTATATCACTAAAAGATTCTTTATTAAGAAGTTCTAGTGGTATAATATGTGAATTTAAGAGAAAGTCTCCCTCTAATAATAATATAAATTACAAATCAACTATTTCAGAAGTTGTTAGAGGATATCAAAAGGCTGGAGCTGCTGGATTATCAATCCTTACAAATAAAAAATATTTTGATGGAAATATTGAGGATATCATTGAAATAAGAAATTTTGCAGAAATTCCAATTTTACGAAAAGAATTTATAATTAGCGAATATCAAATATTTGAAGCTAAATCGATTGGGGCTGACGCAATACTATTAATTGCATCAATTCTTACCTCAGAAGATATTTTGAATTTTAGTTCCTTAGCCAAGAGCCTCGGTCTTGAAGTATTGGTAGAGATACACTTGTATGAAGAATTGAAAAAAATATCAGGAAATAATATTGATATAATTGGTGTTAATAATAGAAATCTTGACACTTTAGAGATCGATTTAAATAACAGCATTGAAATGTATAAAGAAATTCCTGATAAATTTCTTAAGATATCTGAAAGTGGTATTAGTAAGGTTGAATCAATACTAAAACTTAGAGAAGTTGGCTATCAAGGATTTTTAATTGGTGAAAATTTTATGAAAAGTGATGATCCAATGGAGGAGGCATATAATTTTATTAAAGAAGTTGAAAATGAAATTTAAAGTTTGTGGATTATTTGATGATAAAAATATTCAGCAAGTAGCTGAATTAAATCCTGATTACATTGGTCATATTTTTTGGGAAAAATCTGTAAGGTTTGTAAAGACTAAAACTCCAAACCTTAAATCTGAAATAAAAAAAACTGGTGTTTTTTTTAACTCGCATTTTGATTTTGTAATTGACAAAGTATTAGAGCATGATTTAGCTTGTGTTCAATTACATGGAGATGAGTCACCTGAATTTTGTAAAAAAATATTAGATAGTGGGATTCAAGTTATTAAGTCATTTAGAATTGATGACAAGTTTGATTTTGGTGTTTTAAAAAATTATGAAAACTATTGTGACATGTTTTTATTTGATTCAAAATCAAAACTTCCTGGGGGTACTGGCAACTCATTTAACTGGGATAATTTAAAAAAATATAATTTAAAAAAGGAATTTTTTATCAGTGGAGGTATTGGACTTCACTCTATTGATCCGCTATTTGATCTTTTAAAAATGGATCTTCCTATATATGGAATAGATGTTAATAGTAAATTTGAGGACGACAACTATTTGAAAAAAATTGATGAATTAAAAACTTTTATAAAAACAATTAAAGATGAAATATACAGTTGACAAAAAAGGGTTTTATGGGAACTATGGAGGTGCTTTTGTACCTGAAATGCTATTTCCAAACCTTGACGAATTAGAAAAAAAATATAAAAAGATTATAAATGATATTGATTTCCAAGAAGATTATAATAATCTTTTAAAGGACTATGTAGGAAGACCAACACCATTATATTTTGCAGAGAGAATGTCAGAGAAATATAAAAGTAAAATATACCTTAAAAGAGAGGACTTGTGCCATACAGGAGCTCATAAAATAAATAATACTGTTGGTCAAATTTTACTAGCTAAAAGATTAGGAAAGAAAAGAATTATTGCTGAAACAGGTGCTGGTCAACATGGAGTTGCCACTGCAACTGTTTGTGCGTTAGCAGGAATTGAATGTGTAATATATATGGGAGCTATTGATATAAAAAGACAAGCTCCAAATGTTGCTAGGATGAAAATGCTAGGAGCAAGTGTAGTTGCAGCTGAATCTGGAAGCAAAACTCTTAAGGATGCTACAAATGAGGCTATCAGAGATTGGATAAATAATCCTGTTACAACTCACTATATCATTGGATCAGTTGTTGGTCCTCATCCTTATCCTGATATGGTTGCCAAATTTCAATCAATAGTTTCTAAAGAGATAAAGTCTCAATTAATTGAAAAAGAAGGAACTGATAGCCCAGATTATTTAATAGCTAATATTGGAGGGGGAAGTAATGCAGCTGGATTATATTATCATTATTTAGAAGACAAGAAAGTAAAAATTATTTCAGTTGAAGCAGCTGGTGAAGGTGTTGAGTCAGGTAAAAGTGCTGCTACATCAGTTCTTGGTAAAACTGGAATTATTCATGGAAGTAAAACTCTTTTAATGCAAACCAAGGATGGGCAAATAGTTGAGCCTTACTCCATATCAGCTGGTCTAGATTATCCAGGTGTTGGTCCACTTCATGCACATTTATTGAAAAGCAAAAGAGCAGAGTTTATGTCTATAACAGATAGTGATGCTATGCTAGCAGGATTAGAAGTTTCTAAACTAGAAGGGATTATTCCTGCAATAGAAACTGCTCATGCATTTGCAGCATTTAAGTATTTAGATTTTAAACCAAATGATATAATTGTTGTTAACTTCTCTGGAAGAGGAGATAAAGACTTAAATACTTATATTGATTATTTTAATTTATAATGAATAGAATTGACAAAAAATTAAAAGAAGAAGGTAAACTATTATCTATATATTTTACAGCTGGATATCCTAATCTAGATGATACAGTTGATATTATTTTTAAGCTTCAGGAATCTGGTGTTGATATGATAGAAATAGGTCTGCCTTTTAGTGATCCACTTGCTGATGGGCCTACAATTCAAGACAGCTCTACAAAGGCAATTAAAAATGGCATGAATACTAATTTCCTATTTAATCAGTTAAAAAGAATTAGAGATAAAGTTTCAATTCCTCTAATAATAATGGGTTATTTCAATCCGATCCTTCAGTATGGTGTAGAAGACTTTTGTAAAAAATGTAATAAAATTGGAATTGACGGATTAATCATTCCCGACTTACCAATTGACTATTATGAAGCAAACTATAAATCAATATTTGAAGAAAATCATCTTTACAATATGTTTTTAATAGCTCCACAGACTTCAGATGAAAGAATTAAAAAGATTGACTCAATATCAAATGGGTTTATCTACATGGTAAGTTCTTCCAGTATAACTGGGTCCAAGAACAGTTTTAGTCCTGAGCAAATAAATTATTTTGAAAGAATTGAAAAAATGAATCTAAAAACTCCTAGAATAATCGGTTTTGGAGTTGGAAATAAAGAGACATTTAATACTGTAGTAAAATATTCTAAGGGAGCAATAATTGGATCCGCATTTATAAAGAATATTACTGAAAATGGAGTTGAATCAATTGCTTCATATATAGATTCAATAAGATAAAATGAATAATATCGAAGAATCCAATTTCTCATACATTAAAAATATCTTTGAATCAATTTCAAATGAATATGATTTTATGAATGATTTGATGACTTTTAATAATCATTCTAAATGGAAAAAAGAAATAGTTAAAATTGCAATAGATTCATCTCCAAAAAAAATTCTTGACATTGCAACAGGTACAGGAGATATAGCAATAAAACTTAGTAAAATAAAAGGGGCAATTATTGATGCAATTGATGTATCTGATAATATGCTTAAAATTGCTCATAATAAAATTGACAAGCTAAATATTGATAATATTAATTTAAAAACATGCGAAGCTGAGAATCTAGTTTTTGATGATAATCACTTTGATATCATATCTATAGGATATGGAGTTAGAAACTTTACTAATCTTAATAAAGGGTTAAGTGAAAGTTACAGGGTTTTAAAAAAAAATGGAAAGCTTATAATTCTTGAGACTTCAATTCCAGAAAATCCAATAATTAAATTCCTATACACACTAATAACAACTATATATATTCCTCTGATTGCTTTTTTATTTTCTAGAAAAGCAAAAGCATATATTTATTTATTAAATTCTACCAAAAAATTTCCTCCAAAAAATAAATTCCTTGAAATCCTCAACAGAATAGGGTTTAAAAAAATTGAAACAAGAAAAAAACTATATGGTGCTTCTACAATTTATATTGCTTCAAAATAATCAATTATTGATAATTTAATATTCAATAATAATAAAGACTATATATATTCGTTATATTAATAAATATTTAAAATAATTAAACATGAAACAATTTATAACATTACTATTTACAATTATATTGGGATTTTCGTACTCTCAAGATAATATTGCTTGGAACAGAGTAGATCTTTATGTTCCTGCTAATCAAGCTGGAGCATACCTGGAGGCTATGGATGAGTTTTACTCTGAAATTGAAATGCCAGAGGGTGTAGCTGTATCTCTAGTTAGATATTTTTATAGAGCTGAGGATGTCAAAGCTACTCATTCAATTGTTTTTGCAGGCCCTGTAGAAGGACTAATTGAATTAAGACAAATAAGATCAGGAGAAAAATATGAGGATTTTTATGATGATTTAAATGCACTTGATGCTAAAGTTGTAGCTAACTCTGCTGGTCAAAGTCTTATACGAGTAAATACCGATGCTGAAAGAGGGAATTGGGCTCAATCATGGCAATGGAGTGTTGATGATCAAAGAGTATTTGCAGCAGCCTTTGCTGAATTAATGCAAAATTTTAAATCAGTTGAAACATATGTTGCTTTAGGCTCCATTAACCAGGGTGTCAGTAAACATGGAGAAAGTCACTACATATACTCTAATCAAGGAAGTTTTGCTGATAATTTAAATGGAGGTCCTCAAAATCAACCTGAATTTGAAGCTTTTGAAAAATTTGGAAATACTATTGCTCCAATTTCAACATTTCTAGGAACCAGAACAGAGGTAACTATTAAGACTTGGCAATAATAAAATTCAATTTATAATAATAAAACCCTTAGTTTTCTGAGGGTTTTTTTTATTTTAGAAATAAAAAATGGCAAGAACTCCATCAAATATGATCTCATTAGGATCTGAGGCTCCTGATTTTAATCTTCCAGATGTTAATTCCGAAACTAACATTTCATTAAAAGAGTATAAAGGTGAAATAGGTACAGTTATAATGTTTATTTGTAATCATTGTCCATATGTCAAACATGTCAATCCAACCATAACAAAAATATCTAAAAAGTATCATGGAGAAGATATTAGGTTTATAGCAATCTCTAGTAATGATGTATTAAATTATCCTGATGATAGTCCTGAAAAAATGAAAATAAATGCTATTGAGAATGATTTTATTTTTCCATATCTATATGATGAGTCTCAAGATGTTGCCAAAGCTTATGATGCTGCATGTACTCCTGATTTTTATCTTTATGATTCAAATTTAAAGTTAGTTTATAGAGGGCAATTAGACGATTCAAGACCAGGTAATGATACTGTATCTGATGGAGCTGACATAGAAAATGCAATTGAATGCCTTGTATCTGGAAAGGAGAACACAAAACTTCAGAAACCTAGTATAGGGTGTAATATAAAGTGGAAATAAAATGTCAAAAAATGATTTAATTGATTGTCATGATAGGATTAAACCATTTATTCATAATACCCCTGTATTAACTTCAAAACTGATTAACAATTTAGCTGGAGCTGATATATATTTTAAGTGCGAAAATTTTCAAAAAATGGGAGCATTTAAAATGAGAGGGGCAGCAAACGCAATTCTAAAACTTTCCAATGAACAAAAAAATAATGGTGTAGTTACGCACTCATCCGGTAACCATGCACAGGCTGTATCTCTGGCTGCAAAAAAAATTGGAATTAAGGCTTATATAGTAATGCCATCTAATGCTCCTGAAATAAAAAAAATAGCAGTTAAAAGTTATGGAGGTGAGTTAATTGAATGTGAACCAAATCTAGCTGCAAGGGAAGCTGCTGCTAAAAAAATTGTGGATTTAAAGGGTGCTACTTTTATTCATCCTTCTAACAATATTGATGTAATAATTGGACAGGGCACTTCATGTAAAGAGCTCATTGAAGAATATGGTTTTTTTGATCATATAATTGTACCAATTGGAGGGGGAGGATTAATTGCAGGAACAGCCTTAGCAGTAAAATATTTTGGAGATAAATGCTCGGTTATTGGAACAGAACCTCTTGAAGTGGATGATGCTTATAGATCTTTAATTAGTGGTAAAATTGAATCAAACTCAACTACTAATACTATTGCAGATGGACTAAAAACTCAACTTGGAGATAAAAATTTTCCTATAATACTTAAGGAAGTAAAGTCAATTATAAGAATTACAGAAGATGAAATCATTGAATCAATGAAATTAATTTGGCAACACCTGAAGATAATATGTGAACCTTCTTGCTCTCTTCCCCTTGCTGGAGTTATAAAAAACAGAGAACAGTTCTTAGGGAAAAAAATCGGTATTATAATTACAGGAGGTAATGTAGATCTTAAAAATCTACCATTTTAATATTTACGAAATCTTTCTATTACCAATAATAGAAATTGAGTGAAGGATTACAATCCCCAGACCAAGATAAATAAATGGTGAACTTGGAATCCAAATAAATGCAAGGACTAAAGCTAAATAAACTGTAAGACCAGTACATATTAGCAGAGATTTTCTTATATCTGAATCTTCAATAAACTTTTCTCTAAGAAATGAAATTATAAATAAGCCTATCATTGAAATCCATAAACCAAAAAAACGATAGTTCTGCTGTAAATAGCCTGGAAGAGTATCATTAATTTCATTAGAAAATAATTTTTCAAATGTCATATTAAGTCTTTCTTCATTGGCAACCTTATCAAGCATCCATGGCTCATCAACAAAGATATACCTTAAGCCCATTATTATGAATATGAAGCCAATTGTTAATAACGGTATCCTAAATAATTTGTTCTTCATATATAAAAAGTAAAAAAATTTTTTCTGTTTGTAAAAATTAGTCATTACAACACTCTCCATCTTTACATTGACAATATTTCAAATTGAAAATATGAGCATAAGCTATAGAAAATGCAGATATATATGAAAATAATTCTGAAATTTCAATTATTCCAATAATTTCATTTAGAATTACTATTACAAAAAATAGCCAACAGGTCCATAATATTAGTTTCATAAAATTCTTTGAAGTATTTCTTGCTGAATAGTAAACTGCAATAAACGACAAAAAGATGAATAAAAAATTCATTGATTCCCACCATATTGGCTGTATGTCAACAGAAACAAAACCAGATTGTGTAATAAATAAAATTGGTGTTGCAAAACAATGAATAGAACAAATCAGGCTTGTAAAAATTCCAATTGTATCTGAGTTATTTAAGACTACTTTCATATTTGATTGATATGTGGGTAATACTGGATTCGAACCAGTGACCCCTACCCTGTCAAGGTAGTGCTCTAAACCAACTGAGCTAATCACCCATGCTTTGCAAATTTAAAAGATTTCTTTATACTTTTAGAGAATGAAACATTTATCTAAAGAAGACTTTGACGATTTACAAAAATTTTATAGAATTAACCTTATTAATTCTTGTACAGGATACAAATCAGCTAATTTAATTGGATCCATTTCAAAAGATGGAGTTGAAAATGTAGCTGTCTTTAGTTCTATTACACATTTAGGTAGTAATCCTGCAATGCTTGGATATATTTTAAGACCTACAACTGTTCCCAGAAATACCTACAAGAATATAAAAGAGACAGGTTTTTTTACTGTAAATCATATTGTCAGTGATATTATAAGTGAAGCTCATCATACAAGTGCTAAATATCCCGAAGAAATTTCTGAGTTTGATATGACTCAACTTGAACAAGAATATAAAAAAGGATGCAAAGCTCCATTTGTTAAAGGATCGCCTGTTCAACTTGTTTGTAAATATCTTAATGAATATAATATTGAAGAAAACGGAACTATTTTAGTTGTAGCAAGTATTGAGCAACTATATTTTAATGAAGATCTAGTTAGTGAAACAGGGTTTTTAAGACTTGATAAAGGTAATGTAGTTACAATTAATGGATGTGATGGATATGCATTGCCAACTCTTCTTGATAGATTTGATTACCAAAGACCAAAAAAATAAATGGATTTTATATCTGATAAATTAGCTGATTATTTAAATAAAAATTCTGAAAAAGAGCCAGAAATTTTATCTCGGCTGAGTAAAGAGACTCATCAAAAGATTTTGCAACCTAGAATGTTAAGTGGACATATTCAAGGAAGATTTTTAAGTTTTATATCTAAAATTAAATCTCCTGACAAAATTTTGGAGATTGGAACATACACTGGATACAGCACTATTTGTCTAGCTGAAGGGTTATCAAAAAATGGAAAAATTGATACAATAGATAAAAATGAGGAATTGATTAAAATACAGAATAAGTATTTTGAGGAGAGTGGATTCAGGAATAAAATTATTCAACATACCGGATATGCTATAGATATATTGAAAAACTTAAATGAAAAATATGATATTATTTTTATTGATGCTGATAAAGAAAATTATATTAACTATTTCAATCAAGCATCAAATAAACTTTGCAAAAATGGTATTATAATTTCAGATAACGTCCTTTGGTCTGGAAAGGTCTTAGACTCCAATCAAATGGATGAAGAAACTTCTACTCTTGTTCAGTTTAATAAAATAATTAATGATGATAAAAGGTTTAAAAGTATTATTTTACCAATTAGAGATGGGATCTCAATTTCAAGACTAGTTTAGATCTCTTTTAATTGAGTCCTTTAAATCATCAAAGTCTTTTTTTATATCACTTACACTATCATTTAAATCCTTAGTGATTGATTTAGATGGATTCTTTACTTCAGTATTTTTAGAAATCTCAGTTTTTATCTCGTTTGTTGCCTGCCTAATCTGAGTCATACCTTTTGCAAGACCTTTTGCAATTGATGGAATTTTATCAGCACCAAATACAAGTAAAACAATAAAAAAAACAAAAACAAGTTCTGCTCCACTAATAAAAAGAATCATAACATAAAACTAATCAATTATTAAAGCTCTCAAAATTTTTTTTAAAATATTCAATAACTATTGTATAGTTGCCCATTTTAAAATTTTCTTCAACAGGATAATTCAAATATGTTGAGGTTACAAAATTATGGATATTGTCTATTTTTATATCAAATTCCTGCATAAAAAAACTTTGACCATAAAATTTTATAATTTGATCAATGAGGTCATAATCATTACTGTATTCCCTTACTTTTTTTAAGTTTTTATAATATCCTGAAACCCATTTATACATTCTTTCAATATTAAAACCACCTGTAAGTGGTGCTAAAAGCAACTCAGAGGTCAGCTGAGCATTAGTAGGGATCTTTTCCATTCTAATACCAGTAAAACCAGGAATCCCAAGATCATCAAAATTAATTGGATCAATAACACCTGAGTTTAGCAGATCAGTTGATAAGTTACCAGATAATCCACTTGAGTTAACAATTACCTCATCTAATTCATTTACAAACTCCTCTAAAAAAACTTTAACTGAAATAGAATTTAGTAGATCATCGTTTATGATAATTTTCTTTCGTTTAAACTGAATAGCAGAAAAAATAATTTCATCATTTAGATTTGCATATATTTTAAAATCTCCTTCAGAGTCTGTAATTGTATTATAGCCTGAAGTAATATTTAATACATGAACACCTTCTATTAAATATGAATCATCGTTATAAACTGTACCTTCAATTAACTTTTGACCATTACTTTGTGATAAACAAATTATTGGAAAAAATAGTAAAAGAAATAAAGTATTTCTCATTCTACTTGTAGAGATTTATATATCTCTACTTCTTTTAATAAATAATCTATTACTAAAAATTGATTTTTTTCTAAAATAAGGTTTTTAAGCTTTTGATCTGAGTCCAGTTTATAAAGGAAATCAGAGGTTTCATAGGGTTCAAGGTTAAGAATATCTGAAAAAAAGTTATCATCTAAAATATATGGAAGGACCTCACTAGGAGAAATATTAATTTTTTCTTCTTCAGATTTTGAATCAACTAAAGAGGATAATAGCTTAAATATATTTACAAAATTTAGTCCATTCACTATTTGCCTATCATCAGTTAAAATGTTTTGGATTCTTGTTGACTTATCATCTAAATAGTCAAAACCTTTAAATTGTTCTTGCTTAAGATCTAAGAATTTTTGAGTATCATCAGGCGTAATAACTACCTCATCTAGCTCTCTAACTCTTTGGTTAATTTGAACTATCAATCTTTTATTTTTCATTACCTCCTCGCTCACTCTAACAGTTCTAATTATGTATTGAACAGAAGAAAAAATAATTTCATCATTAACTCTTGCTAAAATTGCAAATTCACCATTTTCATTAGTAATAGTTGTATTTTGAGAAGTATTATTAACAACATTAGCCGAAGGAACATCTATATTTCTATAAATGACTTTTCCTTTAATTAACTGTCGTTCTTGGGAAAAACCAAATTGAAAAATAAAGATTAAAAAAAGAATCTTTTTGAACATATCTCTAACTAATTTACAAATAAATCATTCATAAAATAAAGAGTTCAAAATTTAATCTTTCTACAAATTACCTAACAAAGACTGGGTTTAATAAATCCTTTGATTCATCGGAGCTAAACGAATAACCTGAGTAGTCAAATCCTAAAATATCATTTTCGGATTTAATTTCATTTTCGATTAAATATCTTGTCATTAATCCTCTAGCTTTTTTTGCGTAAAAAGAAATTATTTTAAGCTTACCATTTTTAAAATCCTTAAACTGGGGAGAAATAATTTTGTTACTCAACAATTTAGGATTTATAACTGAAAAGTATTCGTTACTAGCAAGGTTTATGATAAGCTCATCATCAGAAACTTCGTCAGTAATAGAATTAGTTACAGATTCACTCCAAAAATCATAAAGATTTTTTGAACCATTTACTGAAATCTTTGTTCCCATCTCAAGTCTATAAGGTTTGATAATATCAAAAGGTTTGAGAATACCATAAAGACCCGATAATATTCTAACACTTTTTTGAATTTTTTCATGCTTATCATTAGGTATTGATGATATATCAATGCCATCATATACATCACCGTTAAATGCATAGATAGCCTGCTTTTCAGATGAATCTGAATTCTGGAATTCTTGATTTCTTTGCCAGTTCAAATCACTTAACTTAGGAGATATACTCATAAGTTTACCAAGATCAGGAGCAGATAAATCTTTAATTATATCATTAATCTGTTTGGCTTTTTTGCCAAATAAAGGGTTGGAGCTATGACTTGTCTCCACTTCGATTTCAAAATCAAGAGATTTTGCAGGGGAAATCAGTATTTTCATCTTTTTATTTCAAAGTTATAAATTTTTATGTTTTGAATAACCTCTCCATTTTTCAATAACAGAATTCATATCTATTGGAATATCACTGTCAAAAAGAACATTTTCTTTAGTTTTAGGGTGAATAAAGCCAAGTGTTTTAGCATGAAGAGCTTGTCTTGGCAACATATCAAAACAATTTTCCACGAACTGTTTATACTTTGAATAAACAGTTCCTTTTAATATTTTATTTCCACCATATCTTTCATCGTTAAAAAGTGTATGCCCTATGTATTTCATATGAACCCGAATTTGGTGAGTTCTTCCTGTTTTTAATTTACAACTAACAAGCGTTACATAACCAAACCTTTCTATGACTTTATAATTAGTAATTGCATCTTTTCCACCCTCAAGATCTTCATAAACAATCATTTGAAGTCTATTTTTTGGATTTCTTCCAATTGGTGCATTGATCTCACCCTCATCATTTTTCACATCCCCCCACACTAATGCTAAATATTCTCTTTCAACTGATTTCTTAAAAAATTGCTTAGCAAGAATAGTCATAGATTTTTCAGTTTTTGCTATTACTAAAAGACCAGAGGTATCCTTGTCAATTCTATGAACTAATCCAGGTCTATTAGATGAGTTATTAGGAAGATTATCAAAATGATATAAAAGACCATTTATTAATGTGCCTGAATAATTACCGTGACCTGGATGAACCACCATTCCACTTTTTTTGTTAATTACAATTATTGAATCATCTTCATATTTTATATCTAATTCAATATTTTCAGGAGTAAGAAGATTTTCATATGGAGGATGAGTAAATAATATTCTTATTTTATCTCCTTTTTTTACTTTATAACTGGATTTTACAATTATACCATTAACCCTAATTGATCCTTCTTTTGCTGCTTTTTGAATTTTATTTCTAGTTGCATTTTCAATCCTATTCATTAAAAATTTATCAATTCTAAGTGGTTCCTGACCAACATCAATATCAAAAGCAAAATGCTCATGAAGATCTTGTTCAAAAATTTCTTTGGAGTTATCTTTTTCCATTACCCAAAATTAGACTTAAGGCTGAATTCATTGGAATTTTTTGTCCAGGAAGAATTTTTTCACCCTCGTATAGAACATCTAATACCATATCTTTTCCAATATTATCAACATAATTATATTCCAAGACTTGGAAACCAAGAGCTGTAAGGATAGATTCAGCATTTCTTTTAGTAATTTGGATTACATTGGGTAGAGAAACTTTTTGAAAATTTCTTGGATTTACATTTAGATAGATTTTTCTATTTTTTTTAACAAGTTCTTTATCTAAGGGTATTTGAGAAATAACTGAATAATTTGGAATCTCTGCAAAAAATTTTGATGAATCAAGAACTTCATATTTAAGCCTATTCTTTTTAAGTACATCAATAGCATCATCAAGATTTAATCCTGATAAATTAGGAACCTCTATATATCTATTGTGTTTTGTATAGATCATTAATGAATTATAGACAAGAAAGAATACAATAAAAACAACAGATACCATTAGAAATATTTGCTTAGTAAGTGATTTACTTTTAAACTGATCCCAAATTTTCATTTCTATAATTTGTGTAAATATACTAAGACATAATTGTCTTTTATTATATTGACTTACATTTGAAAATATTATGGTAAAGATTGCTGTAGTTTTTGGTGGCTATTCTTCTGAATATGAGGTGTCAGTTAAAAGTGGAAAATTTATCTATGAAAATTTAAAAGACAACTCGGATTGGAATGTATTCGAAGTTTGTATTTCAAATGATAAAAACTTTGTAAGGTATAACGAGAAAGTTTATGACTTAGACTATGAAAATTTTTCATTTATTGTCAATGGAACGGAATTAAAACCCGATGCTGTATTTAATATAATACATGGTGATCCTGGGGAAAATGGAGATCTTGCCAAGATCCTAGAGAGAAATAAAATTCCTCAGACCGGATGTGATGTTTATGTTTCTAAGCTCACATCCAATAAGAAAAAATATATAGAATTTGTTAATTCTCTTGGTATTCCTTCATCAAAACAAGTATTAATTAAAAGGAATGATATCAATAATCTATCTTCAATCTCAAGTTCAATCACATTCCCATGTATTGTTAAACCAAATAATGGTGGAAGCAGTATTGGTGTGTCAAAAGTTTACAAGTCAAATGAACTAAATGAAAAGGTTCAAATTGCTTTTAAAGAAGACGATAAAGTATTGATTGAGAGTTTCCTTGATGGTCAAGAGGTATCAGTGGGAGTTATTCAAAATAAAAATGATAGAATAATACTTCCTATTACAGAAATAATTAGTGACAATGAATTTTTTGACTACAGTGCAAAGTATTTAGGTGAATCTCAAGAGATTACCCCAGGAAATGTTTCTGAAAAATCAAAAAAATTGATTCATGAATATTTGAATAATATCTATGATAATATAAACTTAAATGGAATTACTAGATCAGAATTTATAATAGTTGATGATATACCATATATTTTAGAAACTAATACTATTCCTGGATTTACTCAGCAGAGTATTGTTCCCCAACAAATTGAGGCTCAAAAACTAAATGTTAAAGATGTAATAAATGATCTTGTAAGATCTATTCTTTAAATAATAATTAAATTTATCTTATGAAAAGAGCTGTTTTTCCTGGATCCTTTGACCCAATTACAATTGGACACCTTGATATAGTAAATAGGGGTTTAAGAGTTTTTGATGAAATAATCATTGGAATAGGAGAAAACACAGATAAAAAATACATGTTTTCATCTGATAAAAGAGCCAAATTTGTCGAAACTGTTTTTAAAAAAAATAGCAACGTAACTGTAAAAACTTATTCTGGATTAACAGTTGATTTTTGTAAAAAAAATAATTCAAACTTTTTAATAAGGGGTCTAAGAAACCCTTCTGACTTTGAGTTTGAAAAAAGCATTGCACTTACAAATAGAAAGATTTCAGATATTGAGACTGTGTTCTTTTTAACTTCTGTAGAAAACTCATATATAAGCAGTAGTATTGTAAGAGAGCTAATAAGGAATAAGGGTGACTACCAATTATTTATTCCTAAAGGAATTACTATTTAGAACTTCTAGTACTATTAACCTTATATTTTCAAATGCATTTTTTAAAAGATTATTAATATCATCATATGATATCCATTCTGTCTTCATTATACCCTCCTCGACTTGAGGAACCAGAGGGCCCATATATGAGGTTGACATTTTAAACCAATATGTTTTTTTTAATCTATAATTTTTACCCTTTTTAAAAATATGATAAGTCTCAGATAACTGATTGTTTATAATAATATCTGCAACACCTGTCTCTTCTGTTACTTCCCTTTTAGCTGCTTCAATTATTAGTTCTTTTTTTTCAACACCACCCTTTGGGAGATCCCATTTATCATTTCTAAATATGAAAAGTAATTTTCCGTCAGTTCTCTCGACCAATCCTCCAGCTGCGTTAATTACAGGGAATTTTTTTAAAAGTATTTCCCATAGCTTATCCATATTTTTATGATATAAATAGACCTTCTCATTATTCTTAGACTTTAATGCTTTAATAATTAAAGATGCAGAAGTATATTTTATAAAAATTAATGGAGATGAATCAGTTATCTCAAGTATTTTATCAGTTAAAACAAGGGGCTTTTGGTTGAAAAAAACTTTATACATTTGTAACAATGGTTTTAGATAAAAAAGTTGCTGAGCAAACAATAAATTATCTCACACAAATTAATGCAATTAAATTAAATACCAAAAAACCATTTACATGGACAAGTGGTATAAAATCTCCAATATACTGTGACAATAGATTGCTGCTTTCATATCCTGAGATTAGAAAATTTATTGCAGAAAAAATGTCTCAAATTATTAAAAATAAATATGGTGAAAATATATCAATTACTGGAGTTGCTACTGGTGCTATAGCAATTGGAGCATTGATTGCAGAAAGGTTAAATCTTCCATATTCTTATGTCAGACCAGAGCCTAAAAATCATGGATTAAAAAATCAGATTGAGGGATTTATTGATAAAGGATCTGAAGTTGTTGTAATTGAAGATTTGATAAGTACAGGAAAAAGTAGCCTAAATGCTATAAACGCTTTAAGAGATGAAAGTTTTAATGTAAGTGGAATGCTTTCTATATTCTCATATAACTTTGATTTTGCTAATCAAAGGTTTCAAAATGAAAACATTCCAATTTACTCATTAGCAGATTATAATACTTTAGTTGAAATGATATTATCTGAAGGATCTACATCTGAAGATGAGGCAGCCAGACTTATTGACTGGAGAAAAGATCCTGAAAACTGGGTTTAATAAATTATTTTTATCTCTGAAGATTTAAACTCTTTTGATCCAATATTTTCTATTTGGGCAACTAAGTTTCCATTATGTAAAACTCTTTCAACTTTTCCATTAAATATTTTTTCTTTTAATAGAAATTTACATTTGTTCTTTCCATATAAATTTTGATTGAATTCTTTAGATAAATATTTAATATCATGAATTCTTTTAAAATAAGTTGCATAATTTTTCAGTAATTGATCTAAAACTTCATCTAGATCAATATTTTTTCCACTTATTTTTTTTAAAGATGTTGCATGCTTAAGATTATTGAATCTTGTTTGATTTACATTTATCCCAGTACCTATTATTGAATAAGATAAGTCACTACTCTTAAAACTATTTTCAATTAATATTCCTGATATCTTCCTCTTTTCTGACAAAATGTCGTTTGGCCACTTAATAAAAGATTTTTCTTTACTAAAAAAATTTACAGTTTTAAGAACTGAAAGTGATGTTGCAAAATTTAATGCATATATAGGCGAATTAAAGTCTTTAGTAAATTCAAGATATAATGAGCATAAAAGGTTATTTCCATAGCTAGAGAACCACCTTCTAGCTAATTGTCCTTTACCCTTGTATTGATATTTTGCAGATATAACATCTTTATTATTAATTTTTTTTGATTTAATTAACATCTTCACTTTGTCATTTGTTGACTTAGTGGCATTAACTTTGATGATGTTATATGAAGTCATATTATTAAAAGTAATAAATTTGAAAAAAGAAAAGATTAATGGTTAAACCCAAGTCAGCAGATTCTGAATTAATTAGTAAAATTATATTCGGTATTGAAGATGTGAAGGGTGCAGACGTAAATATAATGGACCTTACAAATATTACTAACACTGTTTGTGGATATTTTATAGTTTGTACGGGAACATCAAATACTCATGTTGCAGCCATTGTTAGCTCAATTAGAAAACATGTGAGTAAAGAATTAAAGGAAAAACCATTTAGTGTTGAAGGAAATGAAAATCAGGAATGGGTTCTAATTGATTATGTTAATGTAGTAGTTCATGTTTTTCAAAGAGAAATTAGAGAATATTACGATATTGAGAACCTCTGGGGTGATGCAAAAATTACAAACGTTGAATTAAATGCTTAAAAATGGTAAACAAGAAAAAAAATAATAAATCAAAAATTAATATATACTGGTTCTATGCATCAATTGTCTTTTTTATAATCAGTATTGGACTACTTGGTGGAGATAATGGTATTCAAAATACTCAACCAACTGATATCTCATCTTTTGAAAATTATTTAAGGAATGGAGATGTGGAGAGAGTCACAATAATTAACCAGAGATATGCCCGAGTAACATTAAATGAAAATGCTCTTGAAAAAGACATACATAAAAGAGCTAGATCAAAAAACTTTTTAGGACAAGATAATCTAGCTGGGCCTCACTATCAATTTGAAATTGGTACTCCAGAATTATTTGAAACAAATCTTCAGCAAATTAAACAAACTCAAGATTTAGACTTTTCAATCGAATTTATGACTATGGAGAACAGATGGCTTGATGTTCTCTTAGGATTTCTGCCAATTATTATAATAATTGGAATATGGATTTTCTTAATGAGAAGAATGTCTGGTGGTGCTGGAGGTGCAGGTGGGCAAATTTTTAATATTGGTAAATCAAAAGCAAAATTATTTGATCAGAATACTTTAGTAAAAATTACATTTAAGGATGTTGCTGGTCTTGAGGGTGCAAAAGAAGAAGTTCAAGAAATAGTTGATTTTTTAAAGAATCCAAAAAAATATACTGTTTTAGGTGGTAAAATTCCAAAAGGTGCTCTTTTAGTAGGTGCACCAGGAACTGGAAAAACTCTTCTTGCAAAAGCTGTAGCAGGTGAAGCTAAAGTTCCTTTCTTTTCTCTTTCTGGTTCTGATTTTGTTGAAATGTTTGTTGGAGTAGGTGCTTCAAGAGTTAGAGATTTGTTTAAGCAAGCAAAGGATAAATCTCCATCAATAATTTTTATTGATGAGATAGATGCCATAGGAAGAGCTAGGGGGAGAAATAATATTACTGGATCTAATGATGAAAGAGAAAATACTCTTAATCAACTTTTAACAGAAATGGATGGTTTTGGTACAGATACTAATGTTATAGTTATTGCTGCAACAAACAGAGCTGATGTCCTTGACAAAGCATTAATGAGGGCTGGTAGATTTGATAGACAGATATTTGTAGACCTACCTGACTTGAATGAAAGAAGAGAAATCTTTCAGGTTCATTTAAAGCCATTAAAAAAGAGTAGGACTTTAGACATTGACTTCCTAGCAAAACAAACACCTGGTTTCTCTGGTGCTGATATTGCAAACGTTTGTAATGAAGCAGCATTAATAGCTGCAAGAAACAACAAGAAATCTGTTGGTAAACAAGATTTTCTTGATGCAGTAGATAGAATTGTAGGTGGTTTAGAGAAAAAGAATAAAATAATCACTAAAGAAGAGAAGAATACAATAGCTTTTCATGAAGCAGGTCATGCAATTGTAAGTTGGCTTCTTGAATACGCAGCTCCTCTTGTTAAAGTAACAATTGTTCCAAGAGGTCAGTCTCTTGGGGCTGCCTGGTATTTACCAGAGGAGAGAATGATTGTAAGAACAGAACAAATGCTAGACGAAATGTGTGCTACTCTAGGTGGAAGAGCAGCAGAAAAGATAATGTTTAATAAAATCTCCACTGGAGCTTTAAGCGATTTAGAAAAAGTTACTAAACAGGCAAGAGCAATAGTCTCTGTTTATGGTTTAAATGATAAAATCGGTAACATTACATACTATGACTCAAGTGGGCAAACTGATTATAATTTCAATAAGCCTTACTCTGAAGAAACTGCAAAAAAAATAGACGAAGAAATATCACTTATTATTGAAAAACAATATAAAAGAGCCTGTGATATTCTTAAGAAAAACAAAAGCAAACTATCAGAACTTGCTAAAAGACTGTTAGAGAAAGAAGTAATCTTTAAAGAAGATCTTGTTAAAATTCTTGGTGAAAGACCATTTAAAAAAGATGAACAAGATGAAAATAAAAAATAATTATTTTGAGCTTTTGGAACTTTTTTAAAAATAAGAAAAAAGATAACCAGGAGCCTGATGATCCCTCTATTTCTGATGAATCATCTCTGGATTTAATTTTTGCCAAAAATTTTACAGAATCAGGTGGTAGATTCATCTATCTAGATCATGAAAATTCTACAAAAGATATCTTTGAAAAAATTATTGGAGAAAATAATTGGGAGATAGACAATGTTTGTTCACTTGATTCAGATATCTCTAAAAATCTTGATATAAGATTGATTAGAAATATTGATAACGAAAAAGTCAAAGCACTTGTCACTAATTGTGAATATTTACTTTCAAATTCAGGAAGAATATTAATTTGTAACAAACAGATTAAGAATAACAAAATTGAAAATCTTCCTCCAGTAGTAATAATTTTGGCTCGTATGGATCAATTTGTATCTGACCTAAGTGAAGGTATGACAAAGCTTAAATATAAATACAAAACAAAGTTTCCTTCAAATATTACAACTATTGTAGTAAAAAATAAGCTGAATGAAGATAACTTTTTAACTTACGGTAATAGTGCCAAAGACATCTATCTTATTTTAAGTGATGATTAATTTTCTTCCAAGATTAATTAGTGGAATTCTCTACATAGTAATAATTTTTGCATCAATAGTTATTAGCATGGAGACTTTCATAACTGTTTTTTTAATTTTTACATTAATATCAACATATGAAGCTAATTCACTTTATCAGAAAATTAAATCTAAGGGATATAAGTATAATCATCCTTTTATCCCCCCGTTATATGTTTCAGTATCAATGATAGCTCTGATTTATATTCCATTTAGTGGTAATGATATATACAACCCATATCTAATCTTGTTTATTTTTATTTTAATATGGATAAGTGATACTATGTCTTATTTTTTTGGATCATTATTTGGTAGAAATAGTTTAAAAATTGAAGCTTCACCAAATAAAACGTGGGAGGGTTTTATTGGTGGATTATTTTGTTCAATTTTATTTAGTTATGTTTCATTTAATTTTATACAAGAAATATTCCCTTTCTGGAAAACTATAGTGCTTGGATTAATTATACCAATTTTTGGACTTTTTGGAGATATTGTTCAATCCAAAATTAAGAGAAAAGCTGATGTAAAAGATAGCGGAAATATAATACCTGGACACGGAGGCTTATTTGATAGATTAGATAGTGCAATTGGTAATTCCTTTATTGTTCTAATAATAACCATTTTATAATGTTTCATAAGGAAGGCTTTAATATTATAATTCTTTTTTTCATAGTTGTATCTATGGACGTTATCATTTTAGAAGTTCTTTTTGAAGAACCATCAACTATAAAGAGTCTTCTTCAAACTAGTGCACTAATTCTCTTACTATTAATATTATGGTTTTTCAGAAACCCAAAAAGAAATATAAATAAAAAGACTAATCATATCATAAGTCCTGCTGATGGTAGGGTTGTCAATATTCAGCAGACATTTGAAAATGAGTATTTTAAAGAAAATAAATTACAAATATCTATTTTTCTATCCCCATTTGATGTTCACGTTAACAGATATCCAGTATCTGGCAAAGTATTATACTCAAAACATCATCATGGTAAATATTTAGTAGCTTGGCATCCAAAATCTTCTGATAAAAATGAAAGAACAACTATAGTAATTAAAAATAAAAATTTTGGAAATATTATGTACAGACAGATTGCTGGAATGGTTGCAAGGAGAATAGTTAATTATGCAAATGAAGGCTTAATGGTAGCTCAAGGTGAGGACTCAGGCTTTATAAAGTTTGGATCAAGAGTTGACCTATTTCTTCCATTGAATTCTCAACTTCTTGTTAAGGAAGGAGATAGAGTTATTGGAGGAATTTCGGAAATAGCCAGGTTAGGAAAGTTCTGAAATTGACTTTTTTATAGATTTTATCTTTTGTTCTGTATCGATAATTTTTTGTTTTTCCTTATCTATAATTTCTTTAGGTGCATTACTTATAAAATTTTTGTTTTTTAATTTACTATCTACAGACTTAAGAAAACCAATATTATATTCAAGTTCTTTATTTAATTTCTTGATTTCAGAATCTTTATCAAAACCTTCGTCCAGTGGAATAAAAAACTCATAATTTTTTATTATAAAAGATTTAACTAAAGCAAAGTCAGCTTTTTCAGATTCAATTATATCCTCAACAAATCCAATTTTTTTAATAACATCAATATTACCAATTGGTTTATTAGATGGAATGCAGTATAATTTAATTGGTGTTTTAAAAGGAATATTTTTTTCCTTTCTATAATTTCTTATTTGTGAAATAATTTCTTTTGTAATTTCAAAATTATTAATCAGCTGTATATCATATTCTTCCTTATTTGGCCATGAACTTATTGTTATTGGTTTAGAGACTTTGCCCTCAAGATTATGATATATTTCTTCTGAAAGAAAAGGCATAAATGGATGGATAATTTTCAAATTTTTAATAAATAATTCAATTAAATCAGACTTTGACTTCTGGTCAATTTTCTTACCATATTCAGGTTTTAATATTTCTAAAAACCATGAACAAAAGTCATCCCATATCAATTTATATGAAGACATTAAAACATCTGAAATCCTATAACTTTCAAAGTTACTATCTATAGACTCTAAAGTATTGTTGAATTTATTTCTATACCAATTTATTGCTAGTTCATTAACTTTAGGCTGTTTAATTTGTAAGTCAGTATCCCAACCATCAATAAGCCTCAATGCATTCCAGAGTTTATTTGTAAAATTTTTTCCTTGCTGACATAAAGATTCATCAAACAAAAGATCGTTACCAGCAGCTGAGCTTAGCATTAAACCGACTCTTACAGAATCTGCACCATATTCTTCAATCAATTTAATAGCATCAGGTGAGTTACCAAGTTGTTTAGACATTTTTCTTCTAAGTTTATCTCTAACAATTCCAGTAAAGTATACATTAGAAAATGGTTTTTCGTCTCTAAATTCATAACCTGAAATTATCATTCTTGCAACCCAAAAAAAGATTATATCAGGACCTGTAACCAAATCTTGTGTAGGGTAATAATATTTGATTTCTTCATTATCAGGATTTCTAATTCCATCAAATACAGAGATTGGCCATAACCAAGAGGAGAACCAAGTATCAAGTACATCTTGATCCTGACTCAGATCTGAATCTTTTAAATTTAATTTTAAGTCTTCGTTTGCTTTTTTAAGAGCTTCTTCTTTTGAAGTAGCAACTATATACTCATCATCGTTACCATAATAAAAAACAGGGATTTGATGACCCCAAGATAGCTGTCTTGATATGTTCCAGTCTTTTATATTTTCAAGCCAGTACTTATATGTTGATTTGAATTTTTTAGGGAAGAACTTTATGTTTTCGTTTTCTAATACATTTATAATAGCTGGCTTAGTTATTTCATCCATCTTTAAAAACCATTGTTTTGAAATTTTGGGCTCAATCACAGAATTTGTTCTTTCTGATCTACCAACATTATGGACATAATTTTCCTTTTTTATTAATAATTTATTTTTAATAAGCTCATCTTCCATTTCATTTCTGACAACAAATCTATTTTTGCCTTCATAATGAAGACCATGTTGATTAAGATTAGCATTAGTATCAAAAATATCTATAGTATCAAGGTTATGTTTTTTTCCTAGATTATAATCATTTATGTCATGAGCAGGGGTTACCTTAAGACATCCTGTTCCAAACTCAACATCAACATAAGGATCAGCAATTACTGGTACTTTTCTGTCACAAATTGGAACAATAGCTTGTTTACCAATCATGGATTTATATCTTTTATCTTTAGGATTAACACATACTGCAGTATCACCAAATATAGTTTCAGGTCTTGTTGTTGCGATAATCATCTCTTGATCTGAATCCACGATTTTATATTTTAGATAGTATAAATTTGATTGTTCCTCAACATAATTTACTTCCTCATCAGAGACAGTAGTTTTAGCCTCTGGATCCCAGTTAATCATTCTGTATCCTCTATAAATTAATCCTTTATTATGAAGAATTTTAAATGCAATTAAAACAGATTCATACATATCATCATCCAATGTAAACTTAGTTCTGTCCCAATCACATGAACATCCCAACATTTTTAATTGTTCAAGTATTCCACCACCATATTTTTCCGTCCAATCCCATGCATATTTTAAAAATTCATCCCTAGAAATATCTAACTTATTTATTCCTTTTTCCTTTAGATTCTCAACAACTTTTGCTTCAGTTGCAATCGATGCATGATCAGTACCAGGAACCCAACATGCATTCTTACCTAACATCCTAGCCCTCCTAACCAATATATCTTGGATAGTATTGTTAAGCATGTGACCCATATGAAGAAGTCCTGTAACATTTGGAGGAGGTATTACAATTGTAAATGGTTCTTTATCATTTGGAATAGATTTAAAAAGATTGTTTTCCATCCAATATGAATACCATTTCTTTTCAATTTCAATATGTTCATATTTAGAAGGAATTGGCATCAGATGATAAATATTTTAAAGTAAAACAAAAATAACATACCTTGAAGTATATTTACAAAATTAAGTTAAATAAATGCCATCAATATCAAAAAAAGGTAATAAGATCCCTCCTTCACCAATCAGAAAACTTGTACCATATGCTGATGATGCAAAAAAAAGAGGAATTGAAATTCTTCATTTAAATATTGGTCAGCCTGATATAAAATCTCCAGTTGAATCTCTTAATGCAGTTAAGGAAACCAATTTAGATTTATTAAAATATGAATATTCTCAAGGATCACTTGAATTTAGAAACAATGTTTGCAATTATTACAAAAAACATAGTATATATGTTTCTCCTGATGATATTATAACTACTGTTGGTGCCAGCGAAGCCCTTTCATTTACAATGAATTCTATTTGTGATCCCGGTGATGAGGTAATTATCCCTGAACCTTTTTATGCCAATTATAATGGTTTCGCATTGGCTTCTGATGTTAATGTTATTCCAATTACATCAAAAATTGATGATAATTTTGCTTTACCATCAATTCATGAATTTGAAAAGAAGATTAATAGTAAAACAAAAGCAATTTTATTATGTAATCCTTGTAATCCTACTGGATATGTCTACTCCCAAGAGGAAATAACAAACATTGCCAATCTTGCTAAAAAAAATGATTTATTCATAGTTGTTGATGAGGTTTATAGAGAGTTTATTTATATAGATACTAAGCATTTTTCAATTCTTGAAGATGAAAAATTTTCTGAGAATGCTATTTTAATTGATTCAACTTCTAAAAGATACAGTCTGTGTGGTGCTAGAGTTGGATTTATTGTATCTAAAAACTCTGAATTCATACAGACTTGTTTAAAGTTTGCTCTTACCAGATTATCTCCTCCTACTTTAGCATTAATTGCTGCGAATCATGCTCTAAATTCAGGAGAAGACTATATAGAAAATGTAATAAAGGAATACTATAAAAGAAGAGAAGTTGTTATTAATGAATTAAGTCAAATTGATAATATTAAGTTTTCTAATCCAATGGGTGCATTTTATTCTATGATAAAGTTACCAATTGAAAATGCAGAAGATTTTGCAAAGTTTCTTTTGACAGATTTTTCATATAAAAATCAAAGTGTAATGCTATCTCCAGCTTCAGGTTTTTATAGTTCTGAAAATTACGGAAAAGATGAGGTAAGAATTGCATTTGTTCTAAATTCAGAAAAATTAAAAAATGCAATAAAGATTATTAAACTAGGTCTTAAAGAGTTTATTGGATAGCTTATGATTGTAAATAAAAATGCTTCATTAAAAAAGCTCAATACATTTAATGTAGATGCTAGTTGTGATGTGTTAGTTGAGTCAAGTAACACTAATGATCTCTTAGAGGTATTAAAGAACAAAGAGTTAAATAACAAACTATTTATTCTTGGAGGCGGAAGTAATATATTATTTACAAAGCATTATGAAGGAACTATTATTAATCTAAAAGAAGAAAGTATAAAGATCTTAGACGAAGGTCCTGACAAAGTTCAAGTTGAAGTGTCTGCTGGCATGAACTGGCATAGATTTGTTGAGTGGGCAGTGGATAAAGATTTTGGTGGTATTGAAAATTTGTCATTAATTCCTGGTAATGTTGGTGCTTCTCCAATTCAAAACATCGGAGCTTATGGTGTTGAATTAGAAGATGTATTCGATAGTTGCTCAGGTATAATGATTGACTCTCTTGATAAAGTTAACTTAAGTAAGTCAGATTGTGAATTTTCTTACAGATCATCCATTTTTAAAAAAAAACTTAAGAATAAGTTTATAATAACTTCTGTTAGATTTAATCTAACAAAATCAAATCATTTATATAACATTGATTATCCAGATTTGAGTAATCTTTCAGAATCTGGCCTAGATTTAAAGAAAATCTCAAATGAGGTAATTAAAATTAGGAACTCTAAACTACCAGATCCAAAACAATATGGTAATTGTGGAAGTTTTTTTAAGAACCCTATTATAGGCTATTCTAAATTTCAAAAACTTAAAGAAAAATTTACTGAAATTCCTTTCTTTAAAACTGATTCAAATTATTTTAAAGTTCCAGCTGCATGGTTAATTGATAAATGTGGCTTTAAAAAAATTAATGATGAAAATGTAGGTGTCTATAAGAACCAGCCTTTAGTAATAATTAATCTAGGCAATGCATCAGGGAATGAAATTATAAATTTTGCTAAAAGAATTAAGGACTCAGTATTTAATGAATTTGATATTGAACTTGAAGAAGAAGTAATTGTAATGTAATATTACTCTTTATTTTTTGAATCAATTATTATTGTTACAGGTCCATCATTAATAAGTGAAACTTTCATATCAGCACCAAAAGTTCCAGTTTTTACCTTATCATCAATCTGATCTTTACAAGTCTTTATAAAATGCTCATAGAGAGGGATTGCAATTTGATGATTAGCAGACTTTATATAAGATGGCCTATTTCCTTTCTTGGTTGAGGCTAGCAGAGTAAATTGAGAAATTAGAAGTAATTCACCATTTATATCCAGTAAGGATTTATTCATAACTCCTTCTGAGTCATTAAATACTCTTAGGTTTAAAACTTTATTAACTAACCATTCTACATCTTGTTTATTATCATCTAAACCAATTCCTATTAAGACAAGTAATCCTTTTTGAATTTCAGATTTAATATTATTATTTATCTCAACTGAAGACTTATTAACTCTCTGAATTACAACTTTCATCGGATTTTCTATAAATATTATGGTCTTTCATCATATCTAAATAAGTATTATATCTTGATTCAAATATTTCACCATTAGTTATTTCACTTTTTATATTACAATTTGGTTCATCTAGATGAAGACAATCTTTAAATTTACATTTGTCTTTTGCTTTAAAAAATTCTGGAAAAAAGTCCCCAAGTTCATTTTTTGAAATATCTACAAGACCAAACCCTCTTATTCCAGGAGTATCTATTACCCTTATATTTGAATCTAGATCAAACATTTCTGCATGTGTGGTTGTGTGTTGACCCTGATTATGCGAGGATGATATTTCTTTTGTCTTCAGGCTTAAACCAGGAGATATATAATTGATTAAAGTTGATTTACCTACTCCACTATGACCAGATATCATACAGGTTTTGTTTTTCATTTTTGCAATTAAATTATCTACCCCGTCCCCAAATTTAGCCGAGATTAAATCACAATTATATCCTATATGATTATACATGTTAATCATTTCTTTAATTTTATCATCTTCATTTTTTTGAAAGGTGTCAATTTTGTTAAAGGCCAAAATAACAGGAATGTCATAAGCCTTACAGGTAACTAAAAATCTATCAATAAAATTATTTGTTGTTACAGGGTTATCAAGGGTAACAACTAGTATTGATAAATCGATATTAGAGGCAATTATATGATACTGTTTAGAAAGTTTTACTGATTTTCTAATTATATAATTTGATCTAGGCAAAATATCTGAAATAATACCAGTATTTTGATCTTCTATTTCAAATATTACATCATCACCAACTGATATTGGATTTGTAGTAGAGATATCCCTAAGTCTAATTTTTCCCTTTATTCTACATTCAAAAAATTTATTTTTTGATTTAACTAGGTACCAACTCCCTGTTGATTTATATACTTTACCCTCTAACATATTATATAACAATATATTTTTTCCTAATCATATTAACAAATCTACTTAATGATATTTGTATCTTTAAACAAAAAATTGAACAAGAAAGTCTTACTATTAATTCTTGATGGATGGGGAATTGCAGATAACAAAGATGCATCTGCACCTGACAAGGCAAACACTCCAAATTTTAATTCGTTAATTGAGAATTACCCAAATAATTTTTTAATAACTCATGGAGAAAAAGTTGGTTTACCAAAAGGTCAAATGGGAAACAGTGAAGTTGGTCATATGAATATTGGTTCGGGAAGGATTGTTCTGCAAGATCTTCTTAAAATTAATAACAGTATTAAAGAAGGTGAGTTTAGAAATAAGAGTCATTTTAATGATATAATTAAGTATACTAAAAAAAATTCTTCAAATGTTCATTTAATGGGTCTAGTTTCAGACGGGGGTGTTCACTCTCATATAGACCATTTAAAAGAGATTATTTTATCCTTATCCGAGATTAAAGATAAAATCTATATACATGCATTTACTGATGGTAGAGACGTTGATCCAAAATCTGGAATTGATTTTATAAAATCTGTTGAAACTTTTAGTAAAAAAAATGGAGGCAAACTTGCAACTATAATTGGTAGATACTATTCAATGGATAGGGATAATAGATGGGAGAGAGTTAAGAAAGCGTATGATCTAATTTCAAATTCTCTTGGAACCAAGTCAACTGATTTGACAAATGATATAAATAATTCATATTCAAGAGGAGTAACAGATGAATTTATAGAGCCACTTTTGAAGGTAGACTCAGATGGCAATCCAATTCATGAACTAAATCCTGATGATACGGTAATATTTTTTAATTATAGGACTGATAGAGGGAGACAGCTAACATCCGCCTTATGTGAAAAGGATTATCTAGATCATGAAATGACTAAATCTGTGAGTAATTTATACACACTTACTAATTATGATGAAAATTTTAAAATTGCAAAACCAATTTTTGAGAATAAGGTTCTTAAGAATACTCTTGGAGAGGTAATTTCAAAAAATAATTTTAATCAACTCAGAATTTCTGAAACCGAAAAATATCCACACGTGACATTCTTTTTTAATGGTGGGAACGAGGAAAAATTCAAAAATGAGGAAAGAATTTTATGTCCATCACCAAAAGTAGCTACCTATGATCTTAAACCAGAGATGAGCTCTGATGCAGTAACTAAAAATGTAATACGAGAAATCAAAAAAGGTAAATTTGAGTTTATATGCTTGAACTTTGCTAATCCTGATATGGTAGGACATACAGGAAATTTTACTGCTGCAGTTAAAGCTTGCGAAGCAGTAGACAATCATCTTGGAAGTATTATAAATGAAGCAACCAAAGAAGGATATATATCAATTGTTATATCTGATCACGGCAATTGTGAGAGAATGATTAATGATGATGGCTCAGCAAACACTTCACATACTATCAATCCAGTACCTATAATTCTAGTTAATTTTAAAAACAAAGAAATTAACAATGGAGTGCTCGCAGATATTGCTCCAACTATACTTGATATTCTTGGTATAGAAACTCCTATAGAGATGGAAGGGGAATCATTGCTAATATGAAAAAGATATATTTATTATTTATAGCTATTTTATTTACAAGCTGCTCTCAGAATCAAAATTATCTTTTAGAAGAAGGAGTAGTAGATATAGATTATTTAAAAAACTCGCCTAAAACATATTGGTTTAATGAAAATTTTGAAAACTATACAGTTGAAAAAATAGATATAAATAATTTCTCTGAGTTATATAATTACGATATTGAAATATTCATGAATACATTATGCCATGATTCTCAGCGAGAAATACCTAGGTTAATTAAAATTCTAAAGGAGCTTAATTTTCCCGAAAATAAATTAAAAATTATTTTACTTAATCCAAATAAAGAGTCTGAAATGGGTTATGAAGTAAACAAAAATATAACCAATACACCAACGATTATTTTTAATTTAGATAATATTGAGGTTAATAGAATAGTCGAATTTCCAATGGAGAGCCTAGAGAGTGATATTCTCAAAATTTTAAATGATGAAGACTATAAACATGTATATTTTATAGAATGATACTAAAAGATATAAATGAAATAAAAAAAATTAGGGAAAGTGCCCAATTAGTCTCAAAGACCTTAGGTTTATTGGCAGAAGAAATTAAACCTGGAATAACTTCTTTATATCTTGACAAGATTGCAGAAGAATTTATACTTGATAATAAGGCTAAGCCAGGATTTAAGGGATATGATAATTTTCCAAACACATTATGTGTAAGTATAAATAATGAAGTTGTACATGGTATTCCATGTGATACAACGTTAAAAAATGGTGATATAATTTCAATAGATTGTGGAGTTCTAAAAGATGGGTTTTATGGTGATCATGCATATACTTTTTCTGTAGGTGAGGTATCCAAAGAAGTTCAAGAATTATTAGATGTAACAAAAAAATCACTTTATAAAGGAATTGAATCAATGAAAGAGAGTAATAGAATTGGTGATATAGGTGATGCAATAGAAAGCTATATTAAAATTCATGGTTATGGTATTGTAAGAGAGCTTGTGGGACACGGATTAGGTCAAAGTCTTCATGAATTACCAGAAGTTCCAAACTATGGAAAAAAAGGTACCGGAAAACTTATCAAAAATGGTTTAGTATTGGCAATAGAACCGATGATAAATCTTGGGACTGAAAAAATTAAAATAAATGATGATGGTTGGACCTTTGTGACTCTCGACGGACTTCAGAGCGCACATTTTGAACATAATATTGCAGTTATTGATAGTAAGCCAGAGTTATTATCAACATTCAAATATATTTACCAAGCTCTTGGCATTGAATCTAACGAAGAAGATAAATTCAATAATTTTTTTTAATAGATGAAATATATATTAACATTCTTACCAAGAGAGTTACTAATAAAATATAGCTTCTACTTTATACCAATTTTAAAAATTATATTCAAAGGAAAAAGATTTTATGATCCAATTGATGGAAATGGATACTCAAAATTTTTATCATATGGTTATAAAAAAATAAGAAGAAATGCATTATCCCCTGGAACACTATCTTTGGAAAGACATAGGCTTCTTTGGTTATACCTTGTTAACGAAACAAATTTTCTTGACTCAAAACTAAAAGTTTTACATGTTGCACCAGAACAAATTTTTTATAAAAAATTTAAAAAAAATCAAAACTGGAACTACATAACTTTTGATTTAAAATCACCGTTAGCAGATATAAAAGGAGATCTCAAATCAATGAATTTTGAGAATAAATCTTTTGATTTAATAATATGTAATCATGTTCTTGAACATATTGATGATGATATAAAAGCATTAAATGAAATTTTTAGAGTTTTAAAGTCTGGTGGAGTTGCAATACTTCAAGTACCTATTAACTTTAAAAGAAATGAAACTTTTGAGGATCAATCAATAACTTCTAAGAAAGATAGAGAGAAATATTTTGGACAGTATGATCATATAAGAGAATATGGTTTGGACTTTAAAGAGAGAGTAGAAAAAGCTGGATTTGAAGTAGAGATGGTGAACTATACTGAAAATTTTTCTGAAGAAATTAAATTAAAATATGGATTGCAGATAAATGATGTAATTCCTATTGCTAGAAAATCATTTAGTGATTAAATCCCATCCATTAGATTTTACAGGAATAATTTTTCCATCTTTTGAAACAAGTAACAGTGACTCTATATTATCTATATTATTTATAATTTCTGTACTTTGATTTGGATCCATTAACATTAATGCAGTTGCCCATCCATCAGCAGTAATGCATAGGTCAGATATAACAGATGCGCTCAGAATATTATTAGAACTTGACTTACCTGTAATAGGATTTATAATATGTGTGTATCTGTCTCCAGTTATAGGGTCGATTCTGAACTTTCTATAATTACCTGAAGTTGCGAGAGACTTATTGTCAAGGTATATTTCAGAGTAGAATTTATTCATCTCTAATGGGTTCTGAATTGCAACTTTCCATCTATTTCCCTTGTTGGAAATACCTTTTGCTATAATTTCTCCCCCAACCTCAATTAAAAAGTTTTCATAGCCACTTTTAATAAATAAATCATTAATTAAATCAACTGAGTATCCTTTTGCAATTGCATTAAAGTCTAAGAATATGTCTTTATTTGATTTAACAATTTCATTGTTATTGTTAAGGGTCACTTTACCAAACCCTACAATATTTTTTAAACTATCAATTTTATAATCATTAATCTGTTGGCTACTAGTTTCTGGGCCTAATCCATAAAAATTAACAAAAGATCCAGCGGTTGGGTCAAAGAAACCATTTGAGTTTAACCAAATCTCTTTTGACTTATTAAATACATTAATAAAATTAGTATCAACTTCAACAGGTTTTGATGATTTATTAACTCTTGTAATTATTGAGCTATCAATGTATGTAGACATTGATAGGTTAACTTGATTGAAAATAGAATCAATTTGATTTTCAATTAAACCTTCATTAGATTTCGTCTCAACTATAACGCTATAAGTTGTTCCAAGTGCATTTCCTCTAATACTTTTATACAAATTAGTATTTGTATTGCAACTATTTAATAGAGTTAGTGAGAGTAAAAGAAGTATTTTTGATTTCATTAACCACCAAAGTCATCAAATCTCACATTCTCAGGTGGGACACCAAAATCTTCAGCCATTTTATCAAC
>CENP01167623.1_pt1 | contig 38155 bp, 32 predicted proteins | sample 361281 | NCBI WGS metagenome assembly CENP01 (sample SAMEA2591122, study PRJEB7988) | marine metagenome | biome: marine biome (ENVO:00000447); feature: deep chlorophyll maximum layer (ENVO:xxxxxxxx); material: saline water (ENVO:00002010), including plankton (ENVO:xxxxxxxx) | depth 70 m
ACACACTTTCCAAGCGTGCGCCTTAAACCACTCGGCCATCTCTCCTTATTATTATAGATATTTTACAATTAAATAACAAAATATTGAAATTAATTCTAATTAATTTATCATAACTTAATCTTTAATGATAAAGAAATTTATTAAAAAATACCTTAAAAAAGAATTTAGTTTAGATCCTTCTAAACAAAATTACAAAAAAACTATATATAATAAAGAAATTATCAAAAAATCCAAAAAGTATAATATCAAATTTATTACTTGCTTTGATGATAAATTGCAAATCATAGGAGAAGAAACTTCAAAAACTGTAAAAAGATATTGTGACAAATTTAGCTATAAGTTTGAAAATATAAAAATATCGAATACAGAAAGACCACCTGCTTGGAATAAAATTAAAATTTTAAAAGATCAAATGTTAAAAAATGATTCAGATTTTTTGATGTGGATAGATGCAGATGCTTACTTTAATAACTTTGATATCGATATTAATTCTCAAATAGAAGAAGATAAAGATATTTATTTAGTAAAACATTTCTGTGAAGTTCATAAGGGTAGCATATATGAAAATACAAAATTAACAATTTTAAGAATTAATACAGGCGTAATACTCTTAAGAGTTTCAGAATTTGTTAAAGAATTTCTTCACAAAGTTTGGGAAAATAAATCTTATATAAATCACCCTTGGTGGGAACAGGCGTCGATAATGGATATAATAGGGTTTAGATCTGAACTAAATGGAAATTTAAATGACAACAAAGGTAATCATTATTTAGAAAAAATAAAATTTTTACCTAATGAATGGAATTCAATACCATCAAACTTAGATTTAAGTATGGAGAAACAGGAACCAATCATTGTCCACTTGGCTGGCATGAATAATGAAGATAGAGCAAATTATCTTAAAAAGAATAAAATCTCTTTGTAATGAAAATTTACTTTAAAAATTTATTTAGAAAAAATTATAATTTAGATGAATTATTGTTAGAAAGGAAAAAGAAATTATCAGATAATATTTATAGAATTTTTAAAGGAAAGGTTGCTTTTGGAAAATATAAAGATACAAAAATTTCTAAAAAAGAACATTGGTCATATGATATGGCTTCAAAAATCCTTGGTTTGTATGAAAGTCAAGTCCAGGAAAAGATTGCGGATATCCAATCAAAAAAAAAATTAAAAATATTAGTCAATTTTGGTGCAGGTGAGGGCTACCACTTAACAGGTTTACTGAAAAATAAAATATTTGAAAAAGGATATGCTTTTGAGTCAAATAAATATACGAAAAGAATATTAGATCATAATATCAAAATTAATAAATTAAAAAAAAAAACATTTACTTTTGCTAAATCTAATTTTGAAATATTAAGTAAATTAATAAAGCCTAATTTAAAAAAAAAAGTATTATTCCTTATTGATATCGAGGGAGAAGAATTTGATTTAGTTATAAAAAAAAATTTAAAGCACTTTCAAAATAGTCATCTTATAATCGAAAATCACAATTTTTTGAAGAACAAAAAGAAAGTAAATAATTTTTTAAGTTTTTTAAAAAAAAACTTTAAGATTAATATTGTTGAGAATTCTTCTCGAAATCCTTTCATCTTTAAAAAATTAGAAATTATGAAAGATGATGATAGATGGTTATTAATGTCTGAAGGAAGACCGTGTCAAATGTCTTGGATATTATGCACCCCCAAAGCTAAATAGTTAACTAATTTTTTTTTAAAAAAAAATTGAAATTATGTCTAATTGTTCTTAAGTAATACTTATAAAAATTTTTAATTAAAATCTTTAAAAAGATTTTCCAACTTTGATCTCTTTTTAGCATACCTTTACTATTTTCATTAGGATGGGAATGCTCGTAAGTTACATGCGAAATTCCTAAAACTTTTGAAACTACGGTTTGATTTTTTGTTAAAATTCCATTCAAACCATATCTTAAAGTATTTAATGATTTTTGTTTATCATTTTTAAGCAAATAATTTGACATGCCAATAAGTTCAAACTCTGAAAAAAGTGAGCCACTATAAATAGAATTGCCCTCATTAATAATCCTAAACATTATCTTAGCAAACCATTCTGAAGTAGATTTTTGTTTTTCAAGAAACTCATTTGCCCTACTTAAAAAAAAACTACATTCTTTAGGTGATATAGCAACAAATTGACAAACAAAAGAAAGATAACAATTTGGTAATTTTTTGAATAACACTTCATTTGTATTATAATAAGGTTTATGGAACTCAAAAACAGTTCCATATTTTACACTTAAATCATTTTTAAAAAATTTGATTTTTTTTAAGATAATAGTATCTGCATCCCAGATCACTATTTTTTGATTCTTTTTTGAGACAAAATCTAATACGAAACTAATTTTAAGTAATTGTTGATAGTACCATTGCAATCTATCATGCATAAGGTTTTTAAATGAACTAGAAGTCATTTCTTGATCAAAAATATATTTAAATTTGTCAAATGGAATTATATCATCTTCACTTATCACCTTTATCTGTTCAAAATTTAGCTCTTTTTTAAAGTCGTCTAATTCTTTTGAGGGACAAATTACATATAGTTTAAATTCTTTATAAATTTTTTTTAACTCTTTAAAATTTATCAAAATTAAAGGCAAGTCTCTTACAAGAGAAACTTGGCAAAAGTTCAACGTATTATTTTTATTTTCCATTTAAGAAATTATTTTTCTCTAAATCACAAAAAATCCAGGGCCATGAAGTATGTTTAGTATACTTTTTAAACCAAAATGATAAGTATCTCTCTGCTAGATAAGCATATAATCTGGTGGTATCGTAACCCGTTAATTTTTCAAAACCAAAAATTTTTTCACAATTTTCAAGCCAGGTAAATAAAGAGTAAAACCATTTTTTAGCAATCTCTGGCTTTGTAATAAACATTATGTGCGGATTGTAACTAATATTATTGCTTAGATATTTTTTAAATTCAAATTTATCTTCTTGATTAATACAGTCTAATGCTAAATCAATATTTCCATAACCATGATGCATATCAAAATGAAATTTAAGTGATTGTTTTTTTTTATTAAAAAAAATAAAAGGATCACGTAATAATGACCTAAAACCTCTTTTTAGCATTTTCATCTTTTTTACGTTATTAATATAAATTGGACTACATATGACTGACTCAAAACCTCGCCATTCTTCAGGAATTTCCTTTAATAAATGATCTTTTAAATTTTCACTTGTTATTTCCAAATTATACGATTCTTTTTTTATCCAAAATCTTCTTTTTTGACAAAAACCAATCCAATCTGATTTTTCCTGTTTTAATAAGTTTTTCCAATACCAATAATGAAATGTGAGTTCTGAATAGTATTTTTCCTTAAAATCAATATTTTCTTGGTTGTTAGATTTAAGATAATGGTCTGTAAATTTATCTTTCCCAACCCCTGCCAAAATTAAATCACTATTTTCTAACAATTTAATAGGTCTATTGGTAACACAAAAAATTTTTAACCTATTATTCATTCAATCAATTTCTATCCATTTTTGATACTTTGGTAGATTATTCAAAATATAGTTTGGATAAGTGTCATCCATATGTACTTTAACAAAACTATCATTTCTACCCAATATATCTTCTTTTAAACTTATTTTTTTTTTTATTGAATCTGTATTTAAAAATTTTTCCTCTATTTTTTCTTTAAAATGAATTGGATCATTAGTTTCACATAAGTTTTGATATTTATATAATAACTGCTCTGGAGTTTTAAGATTACAAAAATGCCAACCACCATTCTCTAAAATATTATTTAATCTAAACTTGTCTAATCTCCAAAATGGTCTTTTTTTAAATTTAAGCTCTCTGAGCCACTGTGGGGATTTTAAATATTTTTTTAAACATATTTTTGTTCCCATCCAGATTGGATTTTTTGTACTTAAAAGATTTAGTTTATAATTAAAGTTTTTTTGTTTAAATGCAGCATATCTCATTTTTGGTTTAAAATTCTTTATCACATCGGGATTTGGAATTTCATCTAAGTCTGAAATCATTATTATGTCATTAGGTTTGGAATTAACTAAAGCTTTGGAGATTGAATTTCTTTGATGATTTTCTCTAAGATAGGGATCATTTCCGTCTGGTAAATCTTCAACAGCATGGTAGATAATTTTATCGTAAAATTTATCGTATTTTTCAATATTAAATCTTAGTTTCTTCGGATTATTTTGCCATGTTTTGTTGCCTTCGAGAATAACAAAATAATCAACATGATCATTCAAAATATTTAATCTTAAATCTAAAAGTAAATCTTCGTCCCAATATGAAAAACAATCATAAATCATTTTAGACCTCTTTATTTATTTTTAAAACTCCTATAAAAGCTTCTTGGGGTATTTCAACTTTGCCAAACTGTTTTGATCTTGCTTTTCCTTTTTTTTGCTTGTCAAGTAATTTTCTTTTTCTATCTTTAGCTCCACCTCCATGGATTTTTGTTAGTACATCTTTTTTAAATCCTTTTATGGTTTCTCTTGCAATAATTTTTCCACCAATTGCTGCCTGAATAGGTATCATAAAGTTATGTCTAGGTATTAAATCTTTAAGTTTCTCACAAACTTCTCTTCCAATTGACTGAGCAAAATCTCTGTGAACCATCATTGCTAATGCATCAACTTGTTCAGAATTTACCAAAATTCCTAATTTAACCAAATCCCCTTCTTTGTGATCCATTATTTCATAATCAAAACTTGCATATCCACTTGTCATTGACTTAAGTCTATCATTAAAATCAAAGACAACTTCATTTAATGGGATCTCATAGTTTAACACTGCTCTATTATCAGAATAATTTAAATTTTTTTGAATACCTCTTTTATTCTGACAAAGTTTCATAATAGAACCCAAATATTGATCGGGAGTGATAATTGTAGCCTTTATCCATGGCTCTTCGATTAATTTAATTAAAGAAGGATCTGGTAAATTTGAAGGATTTTGTAAATTCTGTATATCTCCGTTATTTAAATGAACTTTGTATACCACGCCGGGTGTTGTTGTTAATAAATTTATGTCAAACTCTCTTTCTAATCTTTCAGTTATAATTTCAAGATGTAGGAGTCCTAAAAAACCACATCTAAAACCTAATCCAAGCGCAGATGAAGACTCTGCTTCATAAGAAAAGCTAGAATCGTTTAATTGTAATTTGGCAAGACCATCTTTTAGCTTTTGATATTCTGAGCTATCAACCGGGAATAAACCACAAAATACAACTGGTTTACTTGGTTTGAAACCAGGTAGAGCTTTTTTTAATGGTCTTTGAGTTTCACAAATAGTATCTCCTACTTTTGTGTCAGATAAGTTTTTAATTCCTGTAATAATAAAACCTATCTCCCCTGATTTTAACTCCTCAATATCTCTAGCCTTTGGTGTAAAAACCCCAACTTTTTCAACAATATATTCTTGATTAGTTGACATCATTTTGATTTTCATATTTTTCTTTAAAGTTCCATCTATTACTCTAACTAAAATTATTACTCCCAGATAAGAATCATACCAACTATCTACAAGTAAACATTTTAATACCTCGTGGGCTTCACCCTTTGGTGCCGGCAGTTTCGTGATTATTTGTTCTAAGATATCTTCTATTCCCTCTCCAGTTTTACCTGAGCAGGGTACCGCATTTGAGGTATCAATACCAATTACATCTTCTATTTGTTTTTTAGTTCTTTCTAAATCAGATGCAGGTAGATCTATTTTGTTTAAAACAGGAATAATCTCGTGGTTTATGTCTAGCGCCTGATATACATTTGCTAAAGTTTGTGCTTCTACACCTTGTGTACTATCTACTATTAATATAGATCCTTCACAGGCATATAAAGATCGACTTACCTCATAACTAAAATCAACATGGCCTGGGGTATCAATTATATTGAGTATATATTCTTTGCCATCTTTCGATTTATAATTTAGTTTAACAGTTTGAGCTTTTATAGTAATCCCACGTTCACGTTCTATATCCATTGAATCTAATACCTGATCTTTCATCTCCCTCTCTGTTAAACCTCCACACTTATGTATAATTCTATCGGCGATAGTTGATTTTCCATGATCAATATGAGCAATAATTGAAAAATTTCTAATATTTTTAAGATTGGACATTTATGATCTTAATTTAGCGCTAGTTTTCTCTTCCACTGTGGTTACTATTTTTTCTGATATTTTTGTTAAATCATTCTCATTCAAAGTTTTATGATCTGATTGAATAGTTACTTTTAATGCTATAGATTTTTTACCTGAAGGAATATTTTCACCCTCATAAACATCAAAAATTTTTATTTTTTTGATTAAATCCTTATTTATATTAAGTATAACATCTGTTAGATCTTGTGCTTTAGTATTTTTATTAACTAGAAAAGCAAAATCTCTTTCGGACTTTTGATAATCTGAAAAAGTTAGACTCTTTTTTATTTTGGTATTTTTAGTTTTATATTCAACTAAATTTTCTAAAAAAATTTCAAATCCAAAAGTATTTGGAATAATTTTTGGGTGTAAAGCTCCAAAATAACCAAGAATAAAATTCTCATATTTAGAAACAATTGATCCAGAGATACCTGGGTGATAATAAGATGGTGTATTACTTCCAACCTTGAAATCATCTTTGCCTATTCCAAGTTCTATCAGGGACTGAACAAGATCCTTTTTAATATGGAAAACATCAATTAAATCGTTTTTCTTTAAACTATTTTGATCATCTAAAAATTGTTTCTTAATTCCACAAATAACAGTATTTTGTTGGCCTGGTTTTTTTCCTTTAAAAACTGGACCAATTTCAAAAAGAGCTTGGTCGCCAAATCCTCTGTTCAAGTTTTTTTCCAAATAAAAAATTAAATTTGGATATAAAGAATTTCTTAAAACGTTTAAATCTGAGCTAATTGGATTTAAGATCTTAATACTTTCTAGTTTTTCTCTAAATTTGCTATTCATTTTTTCATCAGTAAATGACCACGTGATCGTTTCTAGATATCCTTTTGAAGCTATTGACCTCTGAGCTAAATGAAAATGTTTTTGAAAAAAATTAAGTGTTGGTTTAGTTCGCTTTTTTTCTGGTTCAATTGACTTTATTTTTTCAAATCCAATTATTCTTATTATTTCTTCTACAAGGTCAATCTCACCAAATATGTCTGGTCTCCAAGTAGGAACTTTTACATTAAGAAGTTTACCTTTTATTTTGATAACAAATCCTAACTTTGTTAATATTTTTATTATCTCTTTAGTTTTAATATTGGTTCCAATGGTCTTTGAAACTAATTTAGGGTCAAATTTAAACTCACTACTTCTAAATTTCTTAGTTTCTTGAATATCGAATTTAGATACCTCGCCTCCACAAATCTTTACAATCAGTTCTACTGCTGACTCGAGTCCAGCTAATACTGATTTGGGATCAATACCTCTCTCAAAACGAAATTTTGCATCACTATTTAAATCTAATTTTTTTGAGGTTTTTCTGGTAATTGCAGGATCAAAATAAGCTGATTCAAGTAAAAGATTTTTTGTGGACATTTCTGTTCCAGATCGTGTACCGCCAATTATTCCACCTAATCCTAACACGCCTTGATCATCTGCTATCACACACATATTTTCGTTAAGTAAATAACTTTTATTATCTAGTGCTTTAAGAATTTCTCCTTTTTTTGAATTTCTAACGGTAATCTTGTTCTTTATTTTGTCTAAATCATATGCATGGAGGGGTCGGTTCAAATCAAACATTACATAATTTGTTATATCAACTACAGCAGATATAGGTCTTAAACCAAGTGCTAGAATTCTGTTCTTTAGCCATCCGGGACTCTCAGTATTTTTAATATTTTTTATTGTACAGCTTCCAAAAATTGAACATGCCTGTTTTTTATTTTTTTCAATCTTTATTTTTAAGCTATGTTTAGTATTTTTTTTAATTTTACTCGTTTTTATCTGTTTTAATTTTCCAAAATTACAAGCTGACAAATCTCTTGCTATGCCTCTTACTCCCAGACAATCAGGTCTATTTGGTGTAATCGATAATTCAATTACATTTTTTCCTCTTTTGTCGTTAAAAAAAGATTTTCCAATTTTTGATTTAAATTTTTCATTTAGATCTATTATTCCCTCACTTTCATTTGAAATTTTCAATTCAGACTCTGAACAAAGCATTCCATAGGAAGTTTCCCCTCTTATCTTTGATATTTCTAATTTCATACCATTTTTTGGAATAATTGATCCAGGAGGTGCATAAACCGTTAAAAGTCCATCTTTAGCATTAGGGGCTCCACACACAACCTTTATAGTTTCTTTCTGTCCAATATCGACATCACATAGCTTAAGTCTATCAGCATTAGGATGTTTGTTAGTTTTGATAATTTTAGCAACTATAAAATCGCTCAGATGATTTTTAATTGGCTCAACTTTCTCTACTTCTAAACCAATGCTATTCAATTTTTGAACAATTTGTGACTCATTTTTGTTAGTTCTTAAATGAACATCTAGCCACTCTTTAGTAAACTTCATTTACTTAGACCTCTGTAATTAGTTGGAACGTCTAATGGATCAAATCCATAGTAATTTAACCATCTATAGTCACATTCAAAAAATGATCTTAAATCTTTTATTCCATACTTAAGCATTGCCAATCTATCAATACCGATGCCAAAAGCAAAACCTTGATAAATTTTTGAATCAACCTTACAGTTTTTTAGAACATTTGGATGAACCATTCCACATCCAAGTATCTCAAGCCATTTATCACCTTCACCAATAGTTATTTTGTTATTTTCAATTCTATATGCTATATCAACCTCAGCTGAAGGTTCTGTAAATGGAAAATGGCTTGGTCTAAATCTCATCTTAATTTTATTTACTTCAAAAAATTCTTTTATAAAATAATTTAGACAACCTTTTAAATGACCCATATTAATATTCTTATCTATATGAAGTCCTTCTAGTTGATGAAACATTGGTGTATGTGTTTGATCGCTATCACTTCGATAAGTTCTTCCAGGTGCAATTATTTTATAAGGAGGTTTATTTTTTAACATTGTGCGAACTTGAACTGGAGAAGTATGTGTCCTGAGCAAAGTTTTCATATCTGCGTCCAGATAGAAAGTATCGTGCATATCTTTTGCTGGATGATCTTCAGGGGTGTTTAAAGCAGTAAAATTGTTGTAATCGTTTTCTACATCTGGTCCTTCTTCAACGCTAAATCCTATTTCTGAAAAAATACATGATATTTCATCAATTACTTGTGATACAGGATGAATCTTTCCTATTTTGAACTCTTTCTCCGGTAAAGTAACATCTATTTTTTCTTTTTGTATTTTCTCATTGAGGTCTTTGTCCGATACTTCCGAAGCTTTTAATCTAAATATTTCAAGCAATTCTTGTTTTACTTGATTAATTCTAGATGCAAAAATTTTTTTTTCTTCTTCAGTTAAAGAACCAAGTTTTTTAAATTGAGAATTAATAAATCCGTTTTTGCTGAAAATATCTGTTCTTATTATTTCAATTTCTTTTGAATCCTGAGTATTATTTAATCTACTTTTATACTCGAAAAATTTTTTTTCAAAATTAGACATTCTTACAGATTATTTCTAAACTTGAGAAAAACAATAGTGAAGATTAATTTAGTGCAGCTTGGGCTTTTTTAACAATAGTTTTAAAGGCCTCAGGGTTATCATATGCAATTTCTGCCAAAATTTTTCTATCAATTTTTATACCTGATTTATTTAATCCATTTATCAATTTTGAATATGTCATTCCCTCTGCACGTGCACCTGCATTTATTCTTTGGATCCAAATAGATTTGAAATCTCTCTTTTTATTTCGTCTATCTCTATAAGCATATTGCATTCCTTTTTCCATAGCTTGACGTGCAGTTCTTATAGTATTTTTTCTTCTGCCCCATTGACCTTTAACAGACTTAAAAACTTTTTTATGTTTTGCTTTGCTTGTTACTCCTCTTTTGACTCTTGCCATTCTAACCTCTTAAACTGTAGGGCATGTATGATTTTACTATCTTGCTATCTTGTTTAGACATAATAGTAGTGCCTCTTTGTTTTCTTATCTGGGAATTAGATCTTTTTATCATACCATGTCTTTTTCCTGATTGGGCCATAATAACTTTTCCTTTAGATGTAATTTTAAATCTTTTTTTTGCTGAGCTTTTTGTTTTTAATTTTGGCATAAACCCCGAGGTTATACAAATATTAATTAAATATTACAACAATAATAGTTACAAAGGTTGAATAACCATTATCATTTGTTTGCCATCAAATTTAGGCTGTAGTTCAACTTTTCCGATTTCTTTCATATCATCTTTTATTTTATTCATAATATCAGTACCTAAATGGGAATGTTGTAATTCTCTACCTTTAAACTTTATTGTGAATTTTACTTTATCTCCTTTAGATATAAATTTTTGTGCATTCTTAATTTTAAATTGATAATCGTGTGTCTCTGTAACTGGACGTAGCTTAATTTCTTTAATATCAATTTTTTTTTGTTTTTTCTTAGCTTTGTTTGCTTTTTTTTGAGCATCATATTTATATTTTCCCATATCAATTATCTTACAAACAGGTGGTTTAGCCTTTGGTGCGATTTCTATTAGATCAAGTCCTTCTTCTTTAGCTATACTAATTGCCTCTGAGGTATTAAGTATGCCAAGATTTTCACCTGAACTTGAAATTACCTGGACTTCTGGAGAATTTATTCTATGATTTGATCGTGGTCCTCTATCTTTTGTTCTTCTTTGAAAATAATTATTTTTAAATACAGGCACTTAGCTTTTAGGGAATTTATTTTGGTTTGAAAACTCTTTTAAAAATTTTTTAAAGTTTATGTTCATTTGTTTATCAGATCCTAATTTTCTAATAGTTACACTGCTGCTGTCAACTTCTTTTTTTCCACATATCAATAGAATTGGTACTTTAGACAACGAATGTTCCCTTATTTTGTAATTTAAATTATGATTTCTCACGTCTACCTCGCTATAAATTCCATTTTCCTTGATTTTAGAATTAATATTTTTTGCGTATTTATCAAATTCATCTGAAACAGGAATAACTACCACTTGAGATGGGGAAATCCAGAAAGGAAATTTTCCTGCATAATTTTCGATTAATATTCCAATAAATCTTTCTAAAGAACCAAAAAGAGCCCTATGTAACATTACTGGAACTTTTTTTGATCCATCTTTTTCTACATAAGATGCCCCTAGTCTTCCCGGTAAATTAAAATCCACTTGAAGAGTTCCACATTGCCAGTCTCTACCTATAGCATCCCTTAATACGAATTCTATTTTTGGACCGTAAAACGCCCCTTCACCCTTGTTGACTGAATATTCTAATTTTGATGATTTAATTGCTTGCAACAAAGCAGCTTCTGCCTTATCCCAAATTTTATCATCACCTACTCTTGCCTCTGGTCTATCAGAATATTTCAATATAACTTTTTCGAATCCAAGATCCTTATAAATACTTAGTATTAAATTAGTAACAGATAAAGTTTCTTGTGTAATTTGATCTTCTGTGCAAAAAATATGGGCATCATCTTGGGTGAAGGCCCTTACTCTCATTAATCCATGTAATGCGCCGGATGGCTCGTACCTATGAACTTTTCCAAATTCTGAAAGTTTAAGAGGTAAATCTCTATAACTCTTTAGTCCTTGATTAAAAATTTGAACACATCCAGGACAATTCATTGGCTTTATAGCAAAAACTTTTTCATCAGGAGTCTGCGTAGTATACATGTGCTCTCCAAACTTATCCCAATGCCCAGACTTCTCCCATAGCGATCTATCTAAAATCTCTGGAGTATTAATCTCCTTATAACCAGCAGCATTTTGTTTCTCTCTCATATAGTCTATTAGCTTTTGAAATAATCTCCAACCTCTATCATGCCAAAAAACACTTCCTGGACTCTCTTCTCTAAAATGAAATAAATCCATCTCTTTGCCAATTTTTCTATGATCTCTTTTTTCAGCCTCTTCAATCATTTTTAAATAATTATCTAATTCTTTTTTAGAGCTCCATGAAGTCCCATAAATTCTTTGAAGCATTACATTGTTGGAATCTCCACGCCAGTATGCTCCCGCAACTTTAGTTAATTTAAAATGTTTTCCAATTTTTCCAGTTGATGAAAGATGTGGACCTCGACACAAATCATGCCACTTACCATGGAAATATATAGAAATTTCCTCCTCATCTGGAATATCTTTTATTATTTCAGCCTTATATTTTTCACCTAGTTTTTCAAAATGTTTTATGGCTTCATCTCTTTGCCAAACTTTTCTTTTAGTTTCTTCATTTCTATCAACAATTTCTGCCATTTTATTTTCTATTTTTATTAAATCTTTTTCAGTAAAAGTTTCCTTTCTAAAAAAATCGTAGTAAAAACCGTTTTCAATTACTGGTCCTATTGTCACTTGTGTTCCAGGAAATAGCTCTTGGACAGCCATCGCTAAAATGTGGGCAGTATCATGTCTAATAGTTTCTAAACCTTCTTGATCTTTAGATGTAATTATTTTAACAACAGAGTCATCCTCAATTTCATAATTTAAATCTTTTAATTTTCCATTAACACTTATAATAAGTGCGTTCTTAGCAAGAGATTTGCTTATTTTTTCTGCAATCTTATTTCCAGAAATTTTTCCCTGAAAATTAAATTTTTTTCCATCTGTTAAAGTAATTATGGGCATCAGTTGATTAATTTTTTATATTCTGTGTAAGTTGATAAACACATTTTTTCAACATTAAATTTTTTAATAATATTTTTTCTTCCTTCTGAACCCATTAATTTAAGGGTGAGCTCATCTAATTGTAACATTTCAACAATTTTTTCCGCCAAAATAGATGGTTTACTAGTATCAAACAATATTCCAGTTTTATTATTTAAAATAGTTTCTTTCGAACCTCCTAAATTACTTGCTAAAATAGGTTTTTCCATTGCTTGTGCTTCTACTGAAATCCTTCCAAAGGCTTCTGGCTCAATTGAGGACGATACAACCAAATTTGAAATTTTATATGCTAAAGGCATTATTTTACAATTTTCAATAAATCTCAACTCGTTGTTTAATCTATATTGTTCGGTAAGTCTTAATAATTTTTTTTTATATACAGTCCTACCCTCATCACTGCCCAAAATTATTGCGTAAAAAGTACTACCTATTTTTTGTTTGACTATATTTAATGCTTCTATAAATAACTCTTGACCTTTCCAGCTTGAGAGTCTTCCTGGTAATAATATTATTTTTTTATTTCTTGTAATATTCCACTGTTTGATAAGTTTTTCCTCCTCGCTTGATTTTATTTTAGTAGGGTCGAAATAGTCGATATTAATTCCTCTAAAGATCACTAAAAATTTTTTTTTTTTGGATTTAAATACTCAGAATAATTTTCACTTATATGAGAAAAAATGAAATTTGAACCTGCAATAATTAAATCAGATTTTACCATTACTGAATTATAAAATTTTTTTAATTTATTATTAAAGCTATAAGTGCCATGGAAAGTAGTAACAAATTTTCTTTTTGTAATTTTAGTAGCCAAAAGACAAGACCAGGCCGGTGCTCTACTCCTAGCATGTACAATAGAAATGTTAAATATTAAAATTATTAATGAAATAATAATAGAATTTATAAAAATTAATAAAGGATTTTTACTGTTTACAGGTAATTTGATTACTTTTACTTTTTTTTTATTTATGTACTTTAATAATTCACCACCACTTGTTATAATAAAAGAGTCACACTCATTTTCAGTTAAAAAATGTGCTAAATCATAGCAACCTATTTCAGCACCACCATATCCTAGCTTTGGAATTACTTGTAAAACTTTTAATTTAGAAGACATTTAATAATAACATATATTATCATATTATATAAATTTAGTATGAGAAAATTTAAATTCATAAATAAAGGAAAAAATAGAAGAATTAGAATCATGCATATGAGGTTTAATTCTAATTTATATGTACTTTTTTTACATGGATTTAAGTCAGATTTAGAGGGCGAAAAACCTAAAAAATTTTATAATTTTTGTAAAAGAAAAAAAATTAACTTTTTATCACTAGAATATTCTGGTCATGGAAAATCTTACGGGAAGTTTGAGAAAGGTAATATTACTTCTTGGTCAAAAGATGTAAAATTTATAATTAATAGATTCATAAAAAAGAAAAAAATTCTAATAATTGGTTCTAGCATGGGAAGCTGGATTGCTTTAAATATTTTTGGTTCATTTAAAAATCAAATTAAAGGATTTATTGGAATTGGGTCAGCACCCGAGTTTCTCGAAAAACTTATGTGGAATAAATTTTCAAACAAAATAAAAAAACAAATTATAAAAAACAAAATTTATAATTTAAAACATGGGAAATACGAATATCCAATATCTTACCAGTTGATTGTCAACGGAAGGAAAAATAAGGTTTTAAATAAAAAGTATGATTCTGGGATCTTTTTGACAATGATTCATGGAAGTAATGATGAAGTAGTACCATTAAGTTTTTCTAAAAAAATATTAAAAATGTTTCCTAATTCAAAGAAAAAATTAGTTTTAATTAAAAATGGTGATCATAGTTTATCAAATAAAAGAAATTTAAAAAAAATTATATCAGAATTAAACAAAGTTATTTCTTATATAATCTAGTCCTTCAGTAAAAGATGGGTATTTAAGATTATAATCAAAAAACTTTTTCATTTTTTTATTTTGTACTTTTTTTGAGTCCTTAAAAAAATTTTTGAGCATCTCACTATCGATTTCTTCTACTTTTAATTCTTTTAATTTTTTAATATTCAAGAGTTTAGCCCCGTAAAGGGTAACTTCAGAAAGTGGGGCTGGTTTATCATCTGAAATATTAAAAATTTCACCAGATTTAAAAGTCTTAAGAGATTTAAATAAGATATTTGAAATATCATCAACATGAATTCTCGAAAAAAAATGATTTTCTTTAAATATTAATTTAGCTTCTCCAGTTTTTAATCTTTTTAGCACGTTGTTTTTATCTGAGTAAATTCCAGAAAGTCTAAAAATTTGAATTGGATAATTAAATTTTTTAAATAAATCTAGCCAAGAATTTTCTACTTTGAGTCTTGCTATTCCATTTGAGCTAGATGGAATACATTTGGTATTTTCATCTACCCATTCTCCGTTATGATTTCCATAAACACTTGTTGCTGATAAATATGTTATCCACTTAACTCTATCTTTATTCATGAATTTAATTAAATTTTTTAAAACAAGATCGTCATTTTGGATTGGAGGAATTGAAATTAAAGCATGATCTGCTTTATTAAGAATTTCTTTTATATTTTCATCATATCCATCTTCATTTAGTTTGTAGCTTAAAAATTTTTTATTATTTGTATCTATATATTTTGTTTCTTCTCTATTTGTAGTGTTTAATACATAATTAATATTTTTATTATCTAATTTTTTAATAAAATTTCGTGCAACTTGTCCAAATCCAAAACAAAAGAGATTCATATTTTCTAACTTACTTCTTTTATATTTAAGTCTGTTGTTAGCGGATAATCTAATTTATTGAGCATTTCTTTTGGACAAATTTGATAAAAATTATTGACTTCCCTATCAAAGTTTTCAAAAATTTTAGATGAAACTTTTGATTCTGTCTCTTCAGAATGTTTTTTTATAAGATCTTTTAAAAAGTCTTTCCAGTAATTTGTTTGTATTTTTTGCCATATTACAGTTTCAGGATTTACTCTTTTTTCAAGCTCTCCATCTTTATCATATATAAAAGCCATACCCCCAGTCATACCTGCAGCAAAATTATCACCTATATTCCCAAGTATTACAACTGTTCCACCAGTCATATATTCACAACCATTTGAATCGCAACCTTCTATTACAGCTATCGTTCCAGAATTTCTTACTGCAAATCTTTCGCCAGCTTGTCCTGCAGCATATAATCTTCCAGAAGTAGCGCCATATAAGACTGTATTTCCAATAATTGTGTTATCATTTGATATTAAGTTGCTTTCGTCTTGTAACTTAATTACCAAAGTTGCCCCCGACAAACCTTTTCCTACATAATCATTTGCGTCTCCTTTAAGTATCATTTTAAGACCATCAATACCAAAAGCTCCAAAGGATTGACCTGCGGATCCTTTAAATTTGATGTTAAGGGACTTACTCTCTGTATTTTTTTTATTTTTATTATAAAGATGGTATGAAATTCTTGTCCCTACGGCTCTATCGGTGTTTTCAATTTTAAATTCTTTTTGTGGACTTTTATTAATATTAATATCTTTTTCTATTTCGGGCCATATATTTTGGTCAATAGTATCTGGGACTTGATTGATATCTTTATTTTCACAAAATCTTTTATTTCTTCCTGGATCCGCTTGTACAAATAATGGATTTAAATCTAGATCATCTAGGTTTGGAGAGCCTTTGCTTACTTGTTTTAAAAGATCTGTTCTACCAATAATTTCGTTTAAGGATTTAAATCCTAAACTAGCTAAAATTTCCCTAACCTCTCTAGCAATAAAAGTGAAAAGGTTTACTACTTTATCTGGGGTTCCGGTAAATTTTTCCCTTAATTTTTCGTCTTGTGTACAAACACCAACAGGACATGTGTTTGAATGACACTGTCTAACCATTATACATCCCATAGCAACTAAAGCTGTAGTTGCTACTCCATATTCCTCTGCTCCCATCATGGCAGCGATTACAACATCTCTTCCTGTTTTGATGCCTCCATCAGTTCTGAGTGTAATTTTATGTCTTAGATTATTTAATGTTAAAACTTGATTGGCTTCAGTTAGACCCATTTCCCAGGGAATACCAACATACTTTACGCTAGTCTGTGGAGTGGCACCTGTTCCACCATTGTGTCCAGAAATTAATATAATGTCAGCCTTTGCTTTAGCTACTCCAGCAGCAATAGTACCAATGCCTGATGATGCTACCAATTTTACTCCAATTCTAGCATTAGGATTTATTTGTTTAAGATCATAAATAAGTTGGGCTAAATCTTCTATGGAGTAAATATCATGGTGTGGAGGAGGAGAAATAAGAGTAACTCCAGTTGTAGAATGTCTTAACTTAGCAATTTCTTTTGTAACTTTAAATCCCGGTAGTTGTCCTCCTTCGCCTGGTTTTGCCCCTTGTGCAATTTTTATTTCTATTTCATTACAATTGTTTAAATAATCTATAGTAACTCCAAAACGTGCTGAAGCAATTTGTTTTACTCTTGAATTCGCAGTATCACCATTTGACATAACCTTAAATCTATTAGCATCTTCCCCTCCTTCTCCACTGCATGAGGCACCCTTAATCCTATTCATGCCAATAGCTAATGTTTCATGCGCCTCTTTTGATAAGGCTCCATGAGACATGCTCCCACTTCCAAATCTCTTTAAAATATTTTCTATTGGCTCAACTTGATCTAAATTTATTGGTTCTTTTTTTTTAAAATCAACCAAATCTCTTAAATTTATTGGGGGTAAATCATAAATTCCTTTTACATATTTCTTATAAATTTCATATGACTTTTCTGTAACAGCTGTTTGAAGTAAATGAATAAGTTTTCCTTGATATTGATGAGTTTCACCATTTTTTCTATAACGGTAGATTCCTCCAATCGGTAAAACATTTTCATTAGAACTAAAGGCCTCTTCGTGAATTTTTCTAACTTTCTTTTCTATACCAGTTAGTCCAATTCCTGATATCTTTGAAACAACGCCCGGGAAATATTCATTTACAATAGTCCTGCTTAAGCCAACTGTTTCAAAATTGCACCCTCCACGATAAGAACTTAGTACAGATATTCCCATTTTAGACATTATTTTCAAAAGCCCTAAATTTACTGATTTAACATATCTCTCCACGCATTCGTCATAGATAAATTTTCCAAATAATTTTTTTTTAAATCTTGAATAAATACTATCTAAAGCAAGATAAGGATTTACTGTAGTAGCTCCTACGCCAATTAGTGTAGCAAAAGAATGTGTATCTAAAGCCTCCCCTGTCTGAACATTAATGGATACGTAGCCTCTAAGTTTTTTTTTGATCAAATTTGTATTAATAGCTCCTACACACAAAAGCATTGGTATTGGACATCTTTTTTTATCTATATTTTTGTCACTCAAAACTAATTGGGTCACTCCTTTTCTAACAAATATCTCAGAAATTTTTTTAATCTTTTCTAAAGAATCATCTAAACTCTCTTCATCATCAAAAGTACAGTCAATTATTTCATAATTTTTTCCAAAAAAATTCAGAAATTTCTCAAATTGTTTATTTGTTAGTATGGGGCTGTTTAAAACATATATATTCTCTTTAGTTAAGTTATTAAAATCTAAAATATTTCCTAAGTTCCCAAATCGAGTTTTTAGGCTCATAACTCTATTTTCTCTTAAAGAGTCTATTGGTGGATTAGTAACTTGACTAAAATTTTGTCTGAAAAAATGATATAAAGGACGATATTTTTCTGATAATACTGCTAAAGGAGTATCATCTCCCATTGATCCAGTTGCTTCTTTTGCATCCTCAGCCATAGGATGAAGTATTAGTTCAAGATCTTCAATGCTATATCCGAAAGTATGCTGCCTCTGTCTTAGTTCAGTACCGTCAAATATATTTTTTTCATTTTTGATAGGAAATTTTTTGTCTAAGTCTATTATTTGATTATTAAAATGTTTATACTCTTTTGCAAGAAAGTTTTTTATTTCTTTGTTTTTATAAATTCTCCCCTTATCTATTCTCACACCAAGAATCTCTCCGGGTCCAAGTCTTCCTTTTGATAATATTTTCTTTTCATTTAGCTCTATCATTCCTGTTTCTGATCCAGCAAATAAAAGATTGTCCTTGGTAATTGTATATCTCATTGGTCTTAAACCATTTCTATCAGTTGCCACAATCACCCACTGATTATCTGTAGCAGCAATAGCTGCAGGACCATCCCACGGCTCCATAGTGCTATTAAGAAAATTAAATAATTGTTGATGATCTTTAGATAAAATTTTATTTTTTTTAGACCATGCATCAGGTATCATCATCAATTTAGCTAATGGTGCTGGTTGACCCGAAATATTTAAAAGTTCAAATACATTATCAAGGGAGGCTGAGTCAGAATTTCCATTTGGTATAACTGGTATTAAATTTTCCATGTTCTCAAAATCTGGACTGAACATTTCCTGTTCGTGAACTTTCATCCAATTTATATTTCCCTTTAGAGTATTAATTTCTCCATTATGGGCCAGTGCTCTAAATGGTTGAGCTAGATCCCAGCTTGGAGCTGTATTAGTTGAAAATCTTTGATGGAATATTGCAAATCTAGAAATGAATCTCTCATCCTTGAGGTCCGTGTAAAAATCTGAAAGGGCCTCAGCAAGAAACATTCCTTTATAAATTATTGACTTGGAACTAAAAGAACTTATGTAAAAACTTGTAATTTGTTTACTAAAAATTTTTTTTTCAATTTTTCTTCTAACCTCATAAAGTTTTCTTTCTAAAGGTTTTTCAGTTAAATTTTCATCATTTGTTTTAAAAAGAATTTGAGTTATTTCGGGTCTAGTTTGTTCAGCTTTTTCACCAAGAACTAAAGGATTTACGGGAACTTGTCTCCAACCATAAATAATAAAATTACTATTTGTTAATTCACTTTCAACTATTGTTTTACAAGCTTCTTGTGCAGGGAAATTATTTCTAGGAAGAAAAATCATTCCAACACAAACCTCTGAGTTGTCATATTTGTGTCCAGTCGCCTCTATTTTTTCTACAAAGAAATCAGATGGTATTTCGATATGTATGCCAGCTCCATCTCCAGTTTTTCCATCTGCATCTATTGCGCCACGGTGCCAAACAGCTTTTAAAGCATCAATTCCATATTCAACAACTTTTCTAGACTTTTTTCCGTTTGTTGATGCAACAAGTCCGACTCCACATGCATCATGTTCCATATTTTCATGATAGACATTAAATTTTTTCAATAATTCCAAATTTTTTTTTCTTAGTTTCATTAAGCAACTTCTTTTTTTATATTTTTTTTATTGATGAAAAATTTTTCAATATTTTCTGCAGCATCTCTTCCATCCTTAATTGCCCAAACAACTAAGGAGGCTCCTCTCACGATATCACCAGCTGCAAATACTCCAGATAGATTTGTTTCCATTGAGTCGAAATCAATTTTGATTGTTCCCCATCTCGTGACCTGTAATTTATCTTCATCAAAGAGTTTTGGTAAATTTTCAGGATCAAAGCCAAGGGATTTAATTACCAAATCAGCCTTAATTTTGAATTCTTCATCATTTTGAATTACAGGTTTTCTACGTCCACTTTCATCTGGATCTCCTAATTTAATTTTATTTACTACAACACTCTCGACTTTATTTTTACCAATAAATTCTTTTGGAGAAGAAAGCCATACAAATTCAACTCCTTCTTCTTCTGCGTTTAAAACTTCTCTTGCTGAACCAGGCATGTTTTCTTTATCTCTTCGATATAAACATTTAATCGATTTAGCATTCTGTCTTACTGCAGTCCTCACACAATCCATTGCAGTATCTCCTCCACCTATTACAACTACATCTTTATTTTCAGCATTTAGTTTTCCATTATCAAACATTTCTACTTTATCACCTAAGCCTTTTTTGTTCGATGCAGTTAAAAAGTCCATTGCAGGGTAAATATTTTCAAGGTCATTCCCATTTATTTCTATTTCTCTTGGTTTATATACTCCTGTTGAAATTAAAATTGCATCATGTTTTTTTCTTAATTGATTTAATGTAAGATCTTTACCAACTTCAAAATTGAACTTAAATTTTATACCGCTTTCCTTTAAAAGTTTTGTTCTTCGCTCTACTACATATTTTTCTAACTTAAAGTTAGGTATCCCATAGATAAGCAATCCACCTGCTCTATCGTATCTGTCATAGATTGTAATTTGATAACCTCTTTTCCTTAGTTGTTCTGCACATGCCAAACCAGCTGGACCAGCTCCAATAATTCCAACGCTTAAATCTATTTCATGTTTAACTTTTATCGGCTTAACCCAGCCCTTTGACCAAGCAGTTTCGGTTATAAATTTTTCAATAGAGCCAATTGTAACTGTTCCATGTCCAGATTTTTCTATTACACAATTCCCTTCACACAATCTGTCTTGTGGGCAAATTCTCCCACAAACCTCTGGCATATTGTTTGTACTTTGTGACAAATGGTATGCCTCCTCTAGTCTTCCTTCAGCAGTTAATTTAAGCCAATCAGGTATATTGTTACTAAGTGGACAATGTATTTGACAAAAAGGTACTCCACATTGGGAACATCTACTTGATTGTTCAGTGGCTTTTTGGTTAATATATTCCTCATAAATCTCGTCAAAATCCTCCTTACGATTGTTAGTTTGCCTTTTAGGTGGAGGTTGCTGACCTATTTTAACAAATTTAAGCATTTTTTCAGACATATAAAAACGTTGTATATACTAGGAAAATGATCTAATAAAGGTGAGATAGGACAATAATACTTACCTATTTTAAAAAAAATTGCTATTTCATTGACTTTTTTCATCCAGTGCATAGCTAATATGCAGTCACGTTATTGCTTTATTTAATTAATAATAAGTCATAGAGATCATTTATGATCAATTATTTCTTTGAAATTCTTGTTTTAGCTTTTATCCAAGGTATTTCTGAATTTTTACCTGTGAGCTCATCTGCACATTTATTTGTAATTTCAGAAATTCATAATTTTAAAACACAATCATTATCAGTAGATATTAGTCTACATTTAGGTTCTTTGCTTGCAATACTATTTTACTTTAGAAAAGAGTTAATATCTTTTCATAAAAATAAAAAACTCATATCATTAATAATTCTTGGATCAATTCCATTGTTTGTATGCGGTTTTATTATTTACAAGACAGGAATAATATCAACATTAAGAAATTTAAATATAATAGCTTGGACAACGTTATTATTTGCAGTTTTATTATTTATTTCAGATAAATTTAAGGTAAAGAAAAAAATTGAAACAGACCTAAATTTAAAATCTATTTTAATAATTGGTTTTTTTCAGATACTTTCGTTAATACCTGGTGTGAGTAGATCTGGAATTGTTATAACAGCTGGCCGTTTCTTAAATTTGAGTAGATATGATTCAACAAAAATCTCATTTTATCTTTCTATCCCAGCAATAGCTGGGGCTAGTTTTCTTGGATTAAATGATTTATATCATCAGAGTTTTGATTTAAATTTAGTCGCTTTTACATCTATTGCGTTATCATTTATATTTTCTTTTTTAACAATAAAATATTTTTTAATTTTCGTTAAAAAATTTAGTTTTAATATTTTTGTTATTTATAGAGTCCTTCTATCGCTAATTTTATTTGTTATCATTTATTATTAGAATTTTTAATTTCTGGAATTAGTTGAGAAGTAAGGACACCTAAAAGTATAAAAATACACCCTAAAACATTATTAATATTTAAAATTTGATTTAATAGTATCCAAGCAGCGACAGTAGCAAATACACCTTCAAGAGAAAAAATTATAGCTGCGGGTGCTGGATTAATTTTTTTTTGAGCATAAATTTGAAGAACAAAAGCAAAACCACCAGATAAAACTCCAGCGTAAAGAATTTCAAATTTTTCATTTAGAATATTTGTAAATTCAATTTCTTCAATAAGGAACGCAACAAAAAAAGAAAATAAAGAAACTATAAAAGTTTGAATTAGACCAATAGAAATAGGTAAATTGAAGTCTTGAATAAGCTCACTAATAAATATGATATGTAAACTCCAAAAAAGTGCTCCAAAAATTACCAACAAATCACCAGTTCTAACCGAAGAGTCATAAAAGTTTGTCAATAAATAACCTCCTATTATACACAAAATAACCGATGGCCAAACGCTCCAATGAACTTTTTTTTTAAACAAAATAAAAACTATTATTGGGACCATGGGTACATAAAAGATTGTAAAAAAAGCTGCATTTGCAACATCTGTGTAAAGTAAAGCAATTTGTTGAAGTGCAGAACCTAAAAATAAAGATATACCAATTAAAAACGATAATGTGATGAATCTTTTTTTATTTTTCGAAAAAATTTTTTCAAATTTATTGATTTCAATTAACAAAAAAAAAGGAATTAGCGCTAAAAAACCAACAAAAAATCTTGTTCCATTGAAAGTAAAAGGTCCAATTTTGTCCATTCCAGTATCTTGGGCAATGAAAGTGGTTCCCCAAATTAATGTGCAAACTAATGCACTGGCTATTGATAATGTTTTTGTCATTTTATTTATATTGATAAGTTGTATGCAAAATTCTGGCCAAGATTTTCTTTGAGATTGTTGCAAAATCTTGCTGCATCTGCACCATTAATTACTCTATGATCATATGAGAGAGATATTGGAAGAATAAACCTTTTCTCAGGATTTTTTTCCAAATCAATAAATTTATCAAACATTTTTCCAATTCCTAAAATTGCTACCTCTGGGGAGTTAATTATGGGTGTAAAAAAGGTTCCTCCTATTCCACCTAAACTTGTTACTGTTATAGAACCCCCAAAAAACTCCTTTTTTTCAATTTTAAGATTTTTTGATTTTTCACTAACTATCTTAAGTTCATTAGCGATTTTATTTATATTCTTTTTGTTTGTATCTCTTATTTTCGGAACCATTAAGCCATGCGGGGTATCAACTGCTATTCCGATATGAAAGTATTTTTTTTGTACAATTATACCTTTTTCAATATCTTTTATAGAGGAATTAAAAATTGGAAAATTTATTAAGCTTTTAGTTAAAGCTTTAATAATAAATGCAAGAGGCGTGATTTTTTTATTCATTCCAGTAAAGTTATCTTTCAAATTTCTTCTAAAAAGTTCAAGTTCAGTAATATCTGCCTCGTCGTGGTGAGTAACATGAGGTATATTGGACCATGAATCTTGTAAATGTGGTGCAGCTAGTTTCTTAATTCTCGGAAGATCCACAATTTCAACTTCGCCAAACTCTTCATGGGTATATTCTTGAATTGTTTTTTTATTTAATATCGGTAATTTCTCTTCCTTAAGTTTATTTTTTATAATTTCTTTTACATCATCCTCGGTTATTCTTCCTTTTCTTTCGGAACCAATTACTCCTGATAGATCTGCCCCAAGTTCTCTGGCAAATTTTCTAACTTTAGGTGATGAAAATATTTTTTCTGTCATTAAATTTTTGTAGGCATAGGTTTATTTTTATCAATATTATATTTTTTTATTGCACTTTCAGCGTACTTTGAGGCAATCAGTTGCTCTTTAGATAAAATGCTTAAAGCATAAGTGACTATATATTTTTTATCGACCTCAAAAAAATTTCTCAAATTTTTTCTTGTGTCGCTTCTACCATACCCATCTGTTCCTAATGAATAAAAATTTTTATTAGTAAATGGTCTTATTTGATCTGAATTCAATCTCATATAATCTGATGCCGCAAGAACTGGTCCTTCTGAATTATTTAGACACTCTTCTAGATAGGATTTCTTAGGTTTTTCATTTGGATTCAAAAGATTATATCTCTCGGTCTCTAATCCGTTTTTTCTCAACTCATTAAAGCTAGTTACGCTCCAAATATCGCTGTCAATTTTGTATTCATCACTTAAAATTTCTGCTGCTTCGATCATTTCTCTCAAAATTGTTCCCGATCCTAGCAATTGAATCTTTGTCTTTTTGTTTTTATTTATTTCTTTAAATTTATACATTCCTTTTAAAATTGATTTTTCTATGTCTTGTCCTTTTGGAATAGCTGGATGTGTATAATTTTCGTTCATAGTTGTTATGTAATAAAAAATATTTTCTTTTTTTTCGTACATTCTTCTTAATCCATCTCTAAATATTACTGCCAGCTCGTATGCGAAAGTAGGATCATAAGATACACAGTTAGGTATGGTTGAAGCTGTTAAATGACTATGTCCATCTTGATGTTGAAGCCCTTCTCCGGCAAGAGTTGTTCTTCCTGATGTTGCTCCAATCAAAAATCCTCTTGCTTGGCTATCGCCTGCAGCCCAAGCTAGATCGCCAACTCTTTGGAAGCCAAACATAGAATAAAATAGATAAATTGGTATCATTTCTATATCGTGGTTTGAATAAGAAGTTCCTGCAGCTATCCAAGATGACATTGATCCAGCTTCGGTAATTCCTTCTTCTAAAACTTGTCCCTTTTTATCCTCTCGATAAGATGAAAGTTGTTTAAAATCAACTGGTTCATACTTCTGTCCTTCATGGGCGTAGATTCCTATTTTTTGGAAAAAACCTTCCATTCCAAATGTTCTAGCTTCATCAGGTATTATAGGCACAAGTTTTGGCGCTACATTTTTATCCCTTAAAAGGCTTGTCAACATCCTTACTAAAGCCATTGTGGTTGACATTTCTTTTTCTCCAGTTGACTCTTTCATATTATCAAAAATATTTTTTGGTGGTGTTTTTATGGGTTTTGCGAATGAAGATCTTTCGGGAATGAAGCCTCCAAGTGCTAGTCTTTTCTCTTTTAAATACTTTATTTCCTCAGAGTTATTATCAGGCTTATAATACTGAATTTCTTCTACCTGTTTATCAGTTAACGGAACATCAAATCTATCTCGGTAATAGAGAAGATCTTTAACATCAAGTTTTTTTTGTTGGTGTGTAGTATTTATGCTTTCTCCAGATTTTCCCATGCCATAACCTTTGATAGTTTTTGCAATTATGACTGTTGGAGATCCAACATTTTTTGAAGCAGCGTGATAAGCTGCGAAAACTTTATGAGGGTCATGACCCCCTCTATTAAGCTTCCATATATCTTTGTCTGTAAAACTAGACACCATTTCCTTTAACTCGGGATATTTTCCAAAAAAATGTTCTCTAACGTATGAACCACCATTAGCTTTGAATGCCTGATATTCTCCATCAACAGCTTCATTCATTCTTTTTACTAATAATCCTTTTTTGTCATTAGCTAATAACTGGTCCCAATAAGAACCCCAAATTACTTTTATAACATTCCAACCAGCTCCTCTAAAAATTCCTTCAAGCTCCTGAATAATTTTTCCGTTACCTCTCACTGGTCCATCGAGTCTTTGCAAATTACAATTTATTACAAAAATTAAATTATCTAGATTTTCTCTTGCAGCTAAACCTATTGCACCAAGTGATTCAGGTTCATCCATTTCACCATCTCCTAAAAACACCCAGACTTTTCTTTTTTCATCTTTTATTAAACCCCTATTAATTAAATATTTCATAAATCTTGCTTGATATATTGCTAACATTGGTCCCAATCCCATTGACACTGTTGGAAATTGCCAATACTTAGGCATTAACCATGGATGAGGATATGATGATAAACCCCCTTTTTTAACCTCTTGACGAAAATTATCTAATTCTTTCTCTGTTAATCTTCCTTCTAAATAAGATCTTGCGTATACACCTGGCGCACTATGTCCTTGAAAATAAATTAAGTCTCCTCCAAATTTATTATTTTTTGCTCTCCAAAAATGATTCATTCCAACATCAAATAAAGTAGCAGCAGAGGCGAATGTTCCAATATGACCACCAAGCTCTGGATATTTTTTATTTGCCCTTACAACCATTGCAGCAGCATTCCACCTAATTAAAGATCTTATTTTTCTTTCTATATTTTGATCGCCAGGTGATTTGGCCTCATTTTCGGGTGGAATAGTGTTTATATAAGGTGTATTTCTTGATAGAACTAAATCAGATCCTTCCTTATATGAATGCTCAATTAACTGTTTAATTAAAAATTGTGCTCTATGCTTACCATCGTTTTCCAAAACTGCTGATAATGATTCTAACCATTCTCTAGTTTCTAGAGGATCTAAATCTCCATCAATGGGAGTTTGAATAATAGTTTCTTCCTTTTTAGATGTTTTTTTTTCTTTTGAAATATTCTTATTAGTTTCTTTTTCTTCTTTAACTTCTTTTTTTAATGATTTTTCCGCTTCATTAATTATTTTTTCAGTATCATTAGGTATATTTTGCTTTTTCTCTTCTTTTTTCTCTACTTTTTTCTCTATCTCATTTTTTGATTCTGAGATTAAAGTAATTAATAAATCACCTTTAGAAACTTTGTCACCAACTTTTACTTTTACACTTTCAACAGTTCCAGACATTGTTGATGGAACTTCAACACTTGATTTATCACTTTCCAGGGTGACAATTGGATCATTTTTATCTATTTTCTTAGATACATCTACAAGAACTTCAATAACTTCTACATTCTCAAAATCTCCAATATCAGGTACTACTATATTTTGGATCATTAATCTTTTTATTTAATAATCTTTATACCACATTTATAGCTTTTTTTTGTCACGCTTTGGCAACTTTTTAAGGCTAAAACTATAAATATGTTGAAAATTTTTTTTAATACAAGGAATAATTACACTTTTGATGCTAGGTATTGGATACAATTAATACTTTTAAAAAAAAAATTAAAGAGTGGTAATCTAAATCTTAAAAAATTAATCTCTCTCTAAACATATAGATATTCCCATGCCGCCGCCTATACAAAGTGTGGCTAAACCTTTTTTAACATTTCTTCTTTTCATTTCATGTAATAAAGTTACATTTATCCTAGCTCCAGATGCTCCAATTGGATGTCCTAAAGCAATAGCGCCTCCATTCACATTTACATTTTCAACAGGTAATTTTAATTCTTTAATAACTGCTAAAATTTGAGATGCGAAAGCTTCATTTATTTCTATTAAATCTAAGTCTCTAATAGTCCATCCAGCTTTTTTTAAAGCAATCTTAGAAGCAGGAATTGGTCCAGATCCCATCAATGATGGTTCAACACCTGCGGTTGCCCATGAAACTATTTTTGCTAAAGGTTCTAAACCTTTTTTTTCAGCTAATTCTCTGCTCATAAGTAAAACAGCTGCTGCACCGTCATTTATTCCTGAAGAATTACCAGCAGTAACTGTTCCGTTTTCTTTAAAAGATGGTTTTAAATTTGAAAGTTTCTCAATACTTATGTCAGGTCTTGGATGTTCATCTTTAGAATTTAAGATTATCTCTTTTTTAAATCTTCTAGAAATAATTGCCTCTTTTGTTTTTTTTTGTGATAGGAAAGAAAAATCATCCTGTTGCTCTCTAGATATATTCCATTTTTGTGCTACATTTTCAGCTGTGAAACCCATATGATAGTTATTGAACGCATCTATTAAACCATCTTTTAACATAATTTTTTCATTTGAATTGGACATACTTTCTTGTCCCCCAGCAATTACAATTTTTGAAGCAAGTGTAACAATAGATTGATAGCCTAAAACTATAGCCCTAAGACCGGACCCGCACACTTGATTTATTAAGCATGCAGTTTTGTCTGATGGTATACCTCCATTTATTGCCGCTTGTCTTGCGGGATTCTGGCCATTGCCACTAGTTAAAACTTGACCAAAGATTAGTTCGTCTATCTCATTTGAATTTAAAGATGTGTCTTTAATTATTTCTTTTATGACCATTGATCCGAGCTGATCTGCCCTTAATTTGCTATGAATACCTTTATATTTACCTATAGATGTTCTAAGTGCACTTACAAAAACAACATCTTTTGATAACTTTGACATTAAGATAGAATAAGCTTTAATTGTTAAATTACATTAAAAAATTTATATGTTAAATTATATATCAAACGCGCCTGTAGCTCAACTGGATAGAGCGCTTGGCTACGGACCAGGAGGTTCTGGGTTCGACTCCTAGCAGGCGCACCAAAACTTTATGAAAGTATCTCTTCAAAAAAGCGTAATTTATTTTTTTATTTTAGTAATCTTTATATTACTATGCTTAACTTTAATTTTATAAGTTATGAAAAAAGTTTTTGATCAAATCAGTATTAGGCCGACTTTTATGAAATTCAATGGAGGCTTACTTTTTAGAAAAAAATCAAATATTAAATATGAATTTAAAACAAAAGTATCTAAAAATCATTTGAACTCAGTTGGTATAACACACGGTGGATATATTGCTACAATAATTGACTCCGGTGCTGGTACAGCAGCATATAGATGCTCGGGTAGTCTAAAGTGTGTAACTGTATCATTAGATATTAAATTTATTGGAATGACAAAACTTAATGATGAAATAACTGGTTCAGTTTCAATTTTAAAGCAAACTAAAAGTATGGTTTTTATAAGTTGTTCATTAAAATCTAAGAAAAAGTTAGTTGCATATGCATCAGGAATTTGGAAAATATTAAAGAGGTAAATTGAAAATTTTTAAAAAATTTGTTGGTTCTTTAGGATATAAACTTATAGAAAAAAATTTAATCAAAAACGATAGAATAATAAGCTCTTATGATATATTTAACATTGAAAATTTTATGGATGGATTAATCAGTTTTAATAAAGATATAGAAATAATCCAAGTAGGTTCTAATGACGGGGTAAACGACGATTTTCTAAATGATTATATTAAAAAAAATAATTTAAAATCAATACTAGTAGAACCAATAAAAGAAAATTTTAATAAGTTAAAAAAAAACTATGAAAATTTTGAAAATGTGAAATTCGAAAATTCCGCAATAGGTAAGGAGAATGAAAAAAAAGGAATATTTCAAGTACAAGATAAGTATTTAGATAAGTATGGATCGCATGTTCCTTACATATCATCTTTCTCATCAGAACATTTAATTAAGCACGGTGTTAAAAAAAGACATATTATTAGGACTGAGGTAGAAGTTTTATCTCCTGCTTCATTGCTTCAAAAGTATGATGTTAAAAAATTTGATTTACTAGTAGTAGATACTGAAGGTTATGACAATATTATTGTAGAAGAATTTCTAAAATTAAAAATCCAAAAATTATTTATAGTTTTTGAATGGATACATATTAAAAATTCAGAATTCGTAAATTTGTGTAATTTATTAAAAGAAAATAATTATAAATTGATTAAAATTGGTAAAGATTTAGTATGTATTCCTAGCAATACAAATTTTAAGATGGTTTTAATTTAATTTTATATATATGCTAAAAGCAGTATTTACAAAAATATCAAAATGAGAACTTTTTCCTTTATGATTCGGTCATGTTTTAGACTATTTTTGTTCTTTAACTCTTGCCATATGTAGTATTAAAAAAAATTGACATACAAAAAGTAGAAATGACAAAAAAAAAGATTAATGCAGTTTTGGGTCCCACTAATACTGGTAAAACATTTTTAGCAATCGAAACAATGCTTTCTTTTGAAAGTGGAATGATAGGATTTCCATTAAGATTATTAGCAAGAGAGATTTATGATAAAATTGTAAAAAGAGTTGATCCTAAAAAAGTTGCACTCATTACTGGAGAAGAAAAAATTATACCTAGTAACTCAAAATATTTTCTTTGCACTGTTGAGTCAATGCCGATAGACAAAGAATTAGAGTTTGTAGGTGTAGACGAAATTCAAATGTGTTCGGATCATGAACGAGGACATATATTTACAGATAAATTGTTGAACCTCAGGGGTGAAAAATTAACTATGTTCATGGGATCTAACACAATCAAAAATATTATTTCAAAACTCGATGCGGATATTGAATTTGTTTATAAAGATAGGTTTTCAAAACTGAGTTATGTAGGACACAAAAAAATTTCTAGATTAGATCGTAAAACTGCAATTATAGCTTTTTCATCTGAAGATGTTTATGCAATTGCGGAGCTCATTAGAAGACAAAAAGGTGGCGCTGCAATAATCATGGGTTCGTTAAGTCCAAAAACGAGAAATGCTCAAGTGGAATTGTACCAATCAGGGGATGTAGATTTTTTAGTGGCAACAGATGCTATAGGAATGGGTATTAATATGGATCTTGATAATGTTTATTTTTCAAACTTAAAAAAATTTGATGGAAAAAAACTTAGGAGATTGAATTTATCAGAAATTGGCCAAATTGCTGGAAGAGCAGGAAGATACCTTAATGATGGCTCTTTTGGAATAACAGGTGATTGTAAAGAAATTAATTCTGATGAAGTTGAACTATTAGAAAATCATAAATTTGAAGATATACGTACTTTATATTGGAGAAATTCTAAATTAAATTTTAAAAATTCAGAAGAGTTACTCAAATCCTTAGATGAAAAACCTAATAAAGATTGGCTAAGAAGAATAGGTGAATGTGAAGATGAAAAGGTTTTAAAGCATTTTCTCAAGGATCAAGAAAAATTTAAAATATCGAATAATGAAAACTCTTTAAAACTTCTTTGGGAATGTTGTCAAATACCTGATTTCGTTAAAAAAGCGTATGGAAATCATTTAGAAGTTGTAAGTAAAGTTTTTAACTTTTTAAACAGTGATGAGGGTAAAGTTTCAAATTTTTATATGAAAAAACAATTATCTACACTTGATAAACTTGATGGTAACGTAGACTCAATATCTAACAGAATTGCGAACGTAAGGACTTGGTCTTATGTTGCAAATAAACCTTACTGGGTAGAAAATCAAGATTATTGGATAGAGAGGACAAAATTATTAGAAGATAAGTTATCAGATAGGTTACACGAAGAATTAACAAAAAGTTTTATAGACAAAAGGGCAAGTGTTTTAGCAAAAGGTCTTAAACAAGATATCGAACTAATTACCAAAATTGATGAGAATAAGGTGAATATCAATGAGCAATATATTGGTGAACTTAAAGGTTTAAAAATAGAGTATGACCTTAAAGTAGGCACTTTGGAAACTGACTTAAAATCTTTAAGAAAAGCTTCGAGACAAAGTATAGGACCCGAATTTAGTAAAAGAATATCAGAAATTATTTCTACAGGAATTTTAGAACTGAAAGACGACTTTAAAATTTATTGGAATAAGTTTGCTATAGCAAAACTTTATGCAGGTAAATCTTATTTAGAGCCAGAAATATTACTTATTGTAGATGATATAATTGAACAAAAAGAAAAAGAAAAATTAAATAATTTTTTGGATGTTTGGATTAAAGAAAAAATAAATATATTATTAAAAAGTTTAATTGATCTTAAAAATATAAAGCAAAATAACTCCAATATAAGAGCTTTAGCTTATCAACTTTATGAAAATAACGGTGTACTAAAAAGAGATAATGTTATTAGTTTTTTGAAAGACGTGAAAAATGATGAAAGAAAAATTTTAAGAAATTTAGGAGTAAGATTTGGAAGATATCATATTTTTTTACATCAATTATTTAAACCAGAAGCTGTCTCATTAAGAATATTACTGTGGAAAAATTTTCATCAAAATTTTTATAACTTACAGCCACCAAAATTTGGATTAAACTTTTTTGAAATTAAAGAAAAAGTTAATAAAAAATTTATGTTACTTTGTGGTTTTGAAAATTTTAATAAATATTATGTTCGAATAGATATTCTAGAAAGACTATTTATGATAATAATTCAAAAAAGCCCAGAAAATTCAGAAATAAAAGTGATACCAGAAATGTTAAATTTGCTTGGTTGCAATAAAGAAAGTTTTATAAAGTTATTAAAAAGTATGAATTATAAAACTTTTGAAAAAGAAAATGATATTTATTTTAAATATTTACATTTTAAGGGAAAAAAACAACAATATAAAAAGAATTACGGCAAAAATGACAATCCCTTTAATGTCTTAAAAGATATAAACTTTAAATAATGTTTGATTTATTTAAAAAAAAAGAAGATTTGAAAAAAGATGATAACAGTTTACTAAAAGTAGCTTCTTTATTAATACATGTAGCGAAAGTAGATGAAGAATACACTTCTAAGGAAAAGGAAATAATTAAACAAGCAATTATAGAATTAGGTGTTGAAAAAGAGGTTATTAATCAATTTATTACTCGTGCAGAAGAACTTGAAACAAATTCAAATCAAATTTTAGATTTTACAAAAGAAATAAAAATGTTTGATAATAATTTTAAAGTTAAAATTATAGAAGTATTGTGGAAAATAATTTTTTCTAATAATGAAGAAGATATGTATGAGTCCAACCTTATGAGAAGATTAAGTGGACTAATGTATTTAGACAAAAAATTAGTTGCAGACATTAAAGATAAAATTAAAAAAAATTTAGGAAAATGACATATCTAGTAAACGATAAGTGTATTAAGTGTAAATTAATGGATTGTGTCGAGGTATGCCCAGTCGACTGCTTTTATGAAGGAAAAAATATGCTTGTAATTAAACCTGATGAGTGTATAGATTGTGGCGTTTGTGAACCTGAGTGTCCAATTGATGCAATAGTACCAGATACTGAAAGTGGAAATGAGAAATGGTTAGAAATAAACAAAAAATATTCAGAAATTTGGCCAAACATAAATCAAAAAAAAGACCCACCAACAGACAATGAAAAATTCAAAAATGAAAAAAATAAGTTTGAAAAATATTTTAAAGAAAACATTTAAAAATAACAAAGCTGTTTCTGTAAAAAAAAAGACTAAAAAATTAAAGAAAAAATTAAAAAAAAATAAAATTGAAATTAGATCAAATAAAAAAATTGTTTTAAAAAAATTACCTTTTCAAAAAATCAAATCGAAAAAAGATAAAGAAGAAGTAAAAAATGAAAATCTCAGAATTTCCAAAAGTAATGAGATAAAACCTGAAATCAAAAAGGTAAAAAAACAACAAACAGAAAAGAAGGTTTATAAACCAAAAGATTATGTCGTATACCCGAAACATGGCGTAGGTCAAATTTTATCAATAAGTTCCAAAACTATTGGAGGTATTGAAGTCCAATGTTACGATATCAAATTTGAAAAAGATAAAGCTATTGGTTTATTACCTATTAATAAACAATCTCATCTTAGACCCTTATCAACAATTAACCAAGTTAACAAATCTATATCAATATTAAAAGGTAAACCAAAAATTAAAAGATCTATGTGGAGTCGAAGAGCACAAGAATATGATCAAAAAATTACATCTGGAAAAATATATGAACTTGCCGAAGTTGTAAGAGATCTTAATAAAGGTGATGACATAATGGTCGACCAATCATATAGCGAAAGACAATTATTTGAAAAAGCTTATGAAAGACTATTATCAGAATTTCAAATTGTTTTGAACATAACTCCAGATGAAATACAAAAAAAACTCGATAAAGCTTTAAAAAGAAATTTAGAAACACAGGTTCCGAAAAGTGAACCAAAAGTAGAAGAAACTCAGGAAACAGCTAAATAAAAAAAACGCTTCTCAAACAAAAGTTATGAGAAGCGTTTTTAAAAAAGAATATTTATATTATCTTCTTCTTCTTCTTTTTTTTGCTTTCTTTTTAGCTTTCTTTTTAGCTTTTTTTCTTCTTTTAGCCATCTTTAGCTCCCTGTTAGTTTTACGAATCATTTGATTCGTTATTAACTTATTTTTATTTTTTTTATAAAGTTATGTCAAATATTTAATTTTCAAACTTTTTTTAAAAAAAATTAATTTAATTTATTTTTTTTGTTATTAAAAAAAAAGATAGATAAAACGCGAATAATAACCCGATTTAATTTACAACTTTAATACATTTCCTCAAAATTTTTTTTGTATTTCTCAATAATTTTATATCTTTTCATCTTTAAAGTTGGAGTAAGCATTCCATTTTCAATTGAAAATTTTTCTTTAATTACAAAATATTTTTTTATTTTTTCTATTTTTGAAAGATTTTTGTTAATTTTTTCTATTTCATTATTAATAATTTCTTTTTCGTGATCTTTTTCTTCATTTAAAATGATTAACGCTACAATGTATGGTTTATTATCTCCATAAACAATTGCCTGATCAATAAAATCTGAGTTTAAAATTTCATTCTCTATTTTAACTGGTGAAATATTATCTCCACCAGGAGTAATTAATATATCTTTTTTTCTATCGGTAATTCTAAGATATCCATTTTCAAATTTACCTATATCGCCAGTTTGAAGCCAACCATCTTTTAATATTTTTTCAGTTTCTTTTATGTTTTTCCAGTATCCCAGCATAACATTTTCACCTTTTACTAAAATTTCACCATCTTGAGCTATCTTTACTGTGTTGCCTTTGAAGGGAGGCCCTACAGTTTCGATTCTTATATCATTTATAGGATTGCAACTTACAACCGGTGAAGTCTCAGTTAGACCGTATCCTTGAAGCGTTGGCAAACCTATAGCATTCAAAAAAGTACCTACATTTAAATCCAATGCTCCACCTCCTGAAACAAAAGCTTTTAATTCTCCACCAAATTGTTTTTTTATTTTTCTTCTTACAGTTTTATCTAAAATTTTATCTAAAAACTTCTCAAAAAAACTTAATTTTTTATGATTTATCTTTTTATGTCCAAGAATAATTGTTTTTGAAATTAACCATCTTTTAATACCAGTTGATTTTTTGAAATTTGAAGAAATTTTTTGATAAAGATTTTGATAAAATCTTGGCACTGCTGTCATGATTTGTGGTCCGCATTCGTTCATATTTTTTATTAATTTTTCAATACTCTCAGCATAAAAAATTCTCGCACCAACAGAAATTTGTACAAATTGTACTGTATGTTCATAAGAATGAGAAAGAGGAAGCCATGTTAAAAATTTAGTATTTTTTGTAACTAGAGGTTTTAGTAATTCTTTTGCACCTTCGCAATTATTTAAAATTCCTCCATGACTAAGTATTACACCTTTTGGATTCCCTTGTGTTCCAGATGTATAAATTATACATGCTGGATCATTTCTTTTACTATTTACTTTTGGTAAATCTTTTAAAAATGAATTTTCTTTAGGTAAAAATTTAATAATATTTGTATAGTTATTTTTGTCTACTTTATCAAGTTCTTCAAAAGAATAAATTTTGTTAATAAATGAAAAATTTTTTATTAAATTAGAAATTTTTTCGTATTGTGATGTATCTGATACTATTATTACTGAAGGTTCACAATCATTAATTATATATTTATAATCACGTTCTAAATAGGTTGTATAAGTGGGAACAGTAATTGAATTAGATAACATTATTGCAAGATCAGAGATAAACCACTCTGGTCTATTTTCTGAAATCAATAAGCATCTATCTCCATTTTGTGTATGGTTTTTAATATCTTTTGAAAAATTGATTATATATTCTGAAGTTGTTTTCCAAGAAAATTGTTTTCTCGGGTTTTTTAAAGAAGATAATAAAATTTTATTTTTATCTTGAACTTTTGATTGTTCAAAAAAAAGTTCTACAAGATTATTTATTTTATCTAAATTCATAACTTTTTGGTGGGCAAAGAGAGACTCGAACTCTCACAGTATTGCTACCATTGGATTTTGAGTCCAACGCGTCTACCAGTTCCGCCATTCGCCCTTTAATTTTTAGCTTAAATTATAGTATAAGAAGAATTAAAGTATTAAAAGAGAATATGTTTAAAGAAATTTATTTAAAAACAATTAAACTTGCGAGCCATAAAAGCTCAAAATTTTTTCTTGCTTTTGTCTCTTTTGTTGAGAGCTTTATATTCCCTATTCCTCCAGATGTTTTAATAATTCCTATGACAATTGCAAAAAAAAATGCATGGTTTAAAATTGCCTTGATTGCGACAGTCGGGTCTGTTTTGGGAGCTTGTTTGGGTTATCTGATCGGTTATATCTTTTTTAACGAAATAGGAGTTAAAATATTTGAGCTCTACGGTGTAGATAATACTAATTTTTTTAAAGAAAAAATATCATCAGAGGGTGGAATTATTGCTTGGATAACATTGTTAGCAGTTGCAGGTTTTAGTCCTGTTCCATTCAAACTTCTGACTATTACAAGTGGATTTGTCCATTTTAATTTTTTTTATTTTATAGTTGTAAGTTTCTTAACTAGAGGATTAAGATTTTTTTTGATCGCTTTTTTAATAGGAAACTTTGGTACGACTATGAAAAAGATTATTGAAAAAAAACTTTTTATCTTTTCTATAATATTTTCTTTAATTATTATTGCTTTTTCTTATTTAATTTATATCTTTTTATCAAACTTCTTAAATTAAAATGATATTAAATCTGAATACTAAAAATTTTTGTTTATTAATAATGTTTTTCTCAATTGGAATTCTTTTGGGAGCAATTTATATAGAATATATTTTAAATAATGAGTCTTGTGTTTTATGCTTATATCAAAGGATACCATATGTTTTAACTATTTTTTTAGCTTTCTTGGGATATAATAGTAAGAGGGTTCTTTGGATAAAGATTATTTTTATATTATTTTTATTTAGCTTAATTTTATCAAGTTATCATGTGGGTATTGAAAATAACATTTTTCAAGAATTTTCAGGTTGTAAAAGTAATAATTTAAGTATTATAAATAAAACCGAATTATTGGAATCTATGAAATTTAAAGAGATAAGTTGTAAAGATGTTACTTTTAAATTTTTAGGCCTTTCACTTGCTACAATTAATCTTATTACATCTTTATTAATTTGCTTTACAAGTGGCTATATAATTAAAAATGAAAAAAACAAATAAAAAAAAATTAGAAGAATTTATAAGAGTTGACCATGCTGGTGAAAGAGGTGCTATTAAAATTTATGAGGGTCAAATACTCGCTTTAAATACTTTATATAAAGATGAAGAATTAAAAAAAACTGTGGAGGAAATGAAAGAGCATGAGAAGGAACATTCTGATTTCTTTGATAAAGAGATTAAAAAAAGAAAAATTAAACCAACTAAATTTTTACCCTTATGGGATATACTAGGAATTGGGTTGGGTTTTGGCACAACTTTATTAGGAAAAAAAGCAGCAATGCTTTGCACAGCCTCTGTTGAAGAAGTTATTGATGAACACTACCAAAATCAAATTAACCAAATTGAAGATGATGAAAAAAAGTTAAAACAAAAAATAATTAAGTTCCGAGAAGATGAATTGCACCATAAAAACATCGCTTACGAGGAGGGTGCATCTAAAGAAGGGGTTTATTCATTATTAGACAAAATAATTAAAACTGGATCTAGAATTGCAATAAAGATTTCGGAAAAAATTTAATTAAGGCTCAAGTTCAACATCCCAGTAAAGATAGTCCATCCAACTTTTATGAAGAAAATTTGGAGGAAAATTCTTTCCATTTTTATGTAAATCTTCAGTTGAAGGTTGATATGGTTTTTTATTTAATTTCATACCAGATTGTTCGTATAGTCTTCCGCCTTTCTTAACATTGCAACTTGAACAAGCAGTTACAACATTATCCCAGTCAGTTTTTCCGCCTTTTGATCTAGGTAATAAATGATCGAAAGTTAGTTCATTATTGCTACCACAATATTGACATGAAAATTTATCTCTAAGAAAAACATTAAATCT
>CENP01013017.1_pt1 | contig 37884 bp, 41 predicted proteins | sample 361281 | NCBI WGS metagenome assembly CENP01 (sample SAMEA2591122, study PRJEB7988) | marine metagenome | biome: marine biome (ENVO:00000447); feature: deep chlorophyll maximum layer (ENVO:xxxxxxxx); material: saline water (ENVO:00002010), including plankton (ENVO:xxxxxxxx) | depth 70 m
AGACTTGAAGTAGGATAATTTGTTGCATCAGTCAAATCAAATGCTGGTGTAGCATCTGAAGCACCTAACGCTAGACTTATACCACCATAAGATACTGTACTGTTTGCTAACTTACCGTTTGCGATTGATCCAGCGAGTTTATCGTTAGCGATAGAACCTGCTAACTGAGCATTGGTTATAGTACCAGTTAAACTTGAAGTTGGATAACCTGTTGCATCTTGAAGATCGAACGCTGGAGTTGAGTCTGATCCACCTAATGATAATGAAACACCACCATAAGATACTGAACTGTTTGCTAAATTACTGTTTGCTAATGCAGTATTGAAAGTTGCAGTTCCAGTTACAGTTAAATCGCCAATTATACCTGCGTTTGCGTCAACGTCTAACGTATCGATGTGTGCTGTACCATCAATAAAAAGATCCTTCCATTCTTTGGAGGAAGATCCTAGATCATATGTACCATCATCATCGGGAATTATATTACTATCAACTTCTCCACCGAATACAACATTATCTGTGTTTGCATTTCCGAGAGTAAGTGTACCACCAGAAAATGTTGTTGTGCCTTGGACTTCAAGGTCACTATACATGAAAACGTCTTCTGCAAATGTGGAAACTCCAACGTGAGAGGATAGACCTGCTATAATCTGTTGGTTTTTACCTCCGACCTTTGCTAATTCTCTAGCTCGTGACATTGGAAACTATTTTTTTCTATTTAAATTTATTTATACCTCGGTGAGATTTATTTTATATTTTTTCTTTGTGATATTATTTATCATGAATATATCATTTTCTCCCTCTTGTAATGTCCAGTCGCCAGTTGTGCCATCCACACAGTTTGAATCTGCATTTTTATTACTAAAGTGCATATCAGCAACATATGCATTTCTCCACCTGACTGAATCAGATCCAATATCATAGGAGTTATGTGCACTAGGTAATAAATGACCACTAAATGTTGATTGACTATTAACAGTAAGATTAGTACCTGAAAATGTTGTGGCAGTTATAATACCACTAGTATGAATATTCTGATCTATTGCTCCTGCAGTGTCACCTACGATAACATCACCACTTTTTACTGGAAGTGTGGCAACAACATTTCCTGAGTAAAGTGAATGTGGTGCTGCTTGAACTCTAGTGTAGTGTTGATTACTTACTTCACAATAGTAATCAATTCTACCTGCAGATCCATCATTACTTCTCACGTCCACTCTATTATATGCAGTACCTATACCCCATGCTATAAAGTTTCTTGTTGTTGCTATATTACCAACACCTAAATTACTTGCAGTAAGAAATCCAACAGAATTAATTTGATTTACATCTAAAGTGTAATCATTAAAAATTAAATTTGAACTACCAACTATGCTCCCACCATCAGAGTATAGAATATGATCACTAGTTATGTCAGCAACAGATAACGAACTTAATACTGTCTCTCCACCAGAGATATCTGCACCTCCATTACCATCAATTTGACCATTAAAAGTCCCCACCCCAGAAACAAATGCGGTAGACATTCTTGCAAAACCTAATGTATTAATACCTGATGAAAATACTTCCCCTTCTAATTGACCATTAGCACGACCTGTTAAAATTCCTATAATATTACCTTGAACTTCACCCACAAATTGAGATGCAGTGACAAGACCACTAAAGTTTCCATTTGTTCCCTGTAAATATGTGACCGTAGATATCCCTAACGATCTCAAATTACCCATAAATGAATTGTTAATTGTAATTATTCCATTAGTGGAAGTAATTATTCCTGTATTATTAATAGTGCTTGACTCTATCTGAGTCAAAGTTGTAACTCCAGATATTGAAAAACCTAGTGCAGTTAATTGACCGAGAGTGTTTATTCCAGTTGAGTTAATATTGTTTACAGTAATATCTGGATTCCCTGTTAAACCACCTGCAGTTCCAGAAACATTTCCTGTTACATTACCAGTAACATCTCCAAGTAAATTTCCTTGAAATTGTGATGCTGTCGTAATACCTGATACAACAAGATTTATGGCATTAGTATAAGAAAGTGTTGCGATTCCAGTATTTGTTATGTTGAGACTGTTCATATTACCAGTCACAGATATTACACCAGTTCTTGTAGGACTCTCAAATATTGATAAACCTGCTCCTATTGTTAAAGTGTCAATTTCAGTAAGATTTTGTAATCCTCTGTCATCATTCATATTGAGGTTACTATCAGGAACACCTCTAAATGAAACTATACCCGAAGATGGAGAATAAAAAGTTAAACCTGCTCCGATTCTAAAAGTTGTTACACCTGCAATTGACGTAAATGCATTAGCATCTTGAATATCATTTACTGCTCTTTGTATATTAACTGTCGCTACACCAACATCTACTCCACCTATACTTTGAATTGTTTGATCAGTATCTACACCATTACCTTTAAAATTTAATATAGTAATTGATCCACCAAATCCAGTAGGTGCAGTCCCTTCCGATTCAACAGTAATACCATCAACAGATCCAGCAGGTGTTAATGGACCCCAATATCTATTACCAAATACATCACTAAAAAGAATATAATTATTATTTCCTGGTAAGTTTAAATTAGGTTCACATTCCCCCAAATTTAAAAAAGTTTTTTCGCCACCAACAATCTGAATTCTGCTGGTAGATAATCCAGCAAATGATACTACTCCAACTTTTCCAGATAGTAGTGGTAATCCCATTACTTAGCGTTCTCCAGTATACTGATAATTACTTTCATTACATCTGGATCACCGTTACTTTGTATTTTTAAAATATCTCCAGTTTCTAAAACTAATCTTCCTTGAATAAAATTCATAGCATCATCAGAAGGTATAGATGCTTTACTTACAATTTCAGTGTCCACAGAGGATCTACTATGAAATGCACTAAATTGTGTAACAGATGTTCCTGTCCCTATGTTTGACACATTTCCATATATAATCAACGATGAAACTCCAGCTGGACATGTATATATTCCAACTGCAGAAGATGTCAGTGTATGAGTTATGGTTCTGAATTTATTTAAAGGTATTACTGCCATTTATCCTCCCAATGCAATAATTAGTGGTGTTAGTGTTGCTTGGATGCTTTTATTAAATGCATCACCAGTGATAGTTCCTGTCTGTTGATTTATTGTAAAATCTTCACCAATATCAAAGTTTCCTTTCTCATCTGTTGAGGTAAAGACGACCTTTCCACCTTCAGTTGATACAGTTTTATTTGCGGGTATTGCAACACCACCTTTTCTAGGTAATGCTGTCCCGATGGTGTTACCTGACCCCACATACTCAAATGAATGAGATGATGCTAAAATTAGTGATTGTCTAGCAAATGGAATGGTAGATCCTACTCCTACATTTGCAGGTAGTGTCTGATCAATAGTTATTGTCGAGACACCCGCAGTAGGGAACGTAGCACTATTTATGGTGAAATATTCTGGTTCAACATTTGCAGTTGCAGTTGCTGTGACACCAGACGTTGGAGCAGCAATAGAAATATTTGGAGTGTTCCTATATTGAGTACCAGTAGCAAATATATTTACCGCAGTTACACTACCAAAACCACTGACAACAGCAACACCCTCTGCAACAATTCCTCCATCTCCTTGTGCATCATCAAAAGTGACGGTTGGAGGATTAGATGACGTATAACCTGACCCTGCACTAGTCATATTTACGCTGCTTACACGATTAAAAAGTTCACCAATATAAAATGCCTGTCCTGAATATGGTCTAAAGGTTCCTAAACCACCAACGACTACTTGATTGTCTTCAGCAATTCCTTCAACTGCAAGAGTACCACTATAATTTACAGTTCCGATGCCTTGAGAAACTAATCCTAGTCTTCCAGCAAATGAGTTTGAGTTTGTAAGATCACATTGTCCACCAGAACCACAATAAATCGCTATGTCATCACAGTTAGTAAATATTGAAACTAATTGTGCATATCCATCATTTGTTATTGAAACACCAATACCACCTTGATTGTACTGAGTATATGAATCAACAACCATCGATTTCAAATTCGATGCATCATTTCCATCAATCTTCATTCCTATTGAATTTGGAACGAAGTTTGTACAGTTTCTTACATATGGTGATTGTGTTATAAAACCTACATAAGTATTTCCACCTTTACCATCTCCTACATTTACAACGAAATTATCTGCATCAATTACATTGTTGACACTTGTAAAAATACCTGCAATAGGGTCAGTTGCTCTTGGATAATATTTTATTGAGGTATTATTATCTCCCTTACATGTAAATTTAAGTGAACCTGTTCCAAATCCTATTGTGTCTGAAACAGTTAATCCATGACCGACAACCGTAACAGTTGTGACACCAGTTAATGTATTGTATTGAATATTTGATGGAGTTAATGCTACTCCGACCCAACTACCAACACGAATTGCTATCGTTTGCTGGACATTAACTGTTATGGTAGTTCCTGTAACAGCAATAATATTAAGTGCTACTCCAGATGCAGGATCTGATGGACGAGGATAAGGATGTGTAGTTTTATGATTATCATCATCACATGTAAATGTAATTCCGTAGTCAGCAATAGTGATTTTATTACCTGGTGTAAGACTATGTGACCCAATATTGATTAATAGTTCACCTGTGCTTGGTGTGTAAGTTGTTCCAGACTGTGCTGTAAAGTTTCCACTTGCACCGTTACTTGCGGTAAGAGCATTAGTAACACCACTTACAAATATATGAGTGCCAGTTCCAGATACACCAACAAATTTATTATCATTAGTTCTTGGAGGATGATATGAGATCATAGCACCAGTGTTTGCAGCACCAATGAATGACATATTTTGAACTAAACACCCATTATCAACATGAAATAGATCTTTACCAGTATTTAAAGGTATAATTTGAGTATTTCTTAAATCATCACCATCTACGGTAGTATTAACTGGTAACGATATAGGATTATCTTCTGGGAATACACCACCTGCTACTCTAATAACATCACCAGTAACTGCTTTTGCTGCTGCTGCTTTTATTGTTTTTAATGATGTGCTTTCTCTTCTACCATCATTATTATTATCTCCTCTCTCAGAAACATATAATATATTTTGTGCAGTAGCACCTGCACCAACCCATGTTAATTCACCAGAGTCATTTGCACCTATGACTGATCCGATACCTGGAGATGTTCCTTGTGCATCAAGGAATGTACCTCCAATCTGTACAAATCCATTTGAAGATCCTGAACCTACAGGTCTCTTGACTTGTAATAAGTACTCAGGAATAGCGGTGCCAATACCTACTCTATCTTGAGGAGAAAAATAATATAATTGATTTGATCCTGCAAATTTACCTTGTGAATCTTTATGTTGTACTGAATAAGTAGCACCATCTGCATCAGCTTTAATATCAGCACCTGAAGACCACGAAATTCCTGAACCTACACTAATTAATACTTGACCCGTACTACCTGCTCCAACATTGGAGTCAAACACTTTGTCAGCAAATCTGACATCTCCTCTGAAATCTCCCGCATATGCAGGTTGTGTGCTTCCTACACCTATATTTCCTACTGCTACTACACCATCAAAGTTTGATGTAGGTGCTACATCTAAACCATATTCAGCAAAAGTTTTTCCGATTGCAACTTTATTTGTATCTGCATCTACTACTAGTGTTTCGGTACCTACTTCTAGACCCTTTTCTATTGCAAATTTTTTATTAATAGCCGCCATTTAAAGAAGCACTCCTTCTTGTCTTAATATTTATGAAATACGCATGATATAAGCGATTGCATAATATGGAGGTAAATTATCAAATGCTTGACCCATTGTGCCACCTTGATCTCCAGTATTTCCACCAACTCCTAATGATAAATTGCCACTTGCACCTGTTGTACCACTAACAGTAATACTTATAGTTGCATTTTCTGTTTGATAAAAACCAGTAAGACCTTCATCCTGTTGATCTTCGATTGCATTATTACTTTCATCTCTGTCAGCACCTTGTTGTGCAGATTTAAAATTGTGATTATGAGTATTACTTCCTGATCCACTAAATGAGTGAGAATGATTACCACCAGTCGCTGCTAACGACCCTGCAGTGTGAGTGTGACTTGGTAGGTTTGCTGTTCCTAAAGTTTTAGTTGCTTCACCACCAACGTTACCTATAGAATAACCACTACCAGCACCAACAACGAATTTATCCTGTAAATTTGGAGTTGCATATCCATTGACAGTAGTTCCATCACACAATGCCCAACCAGATGGGGTAGATGCACCTGACCACATGATAATACCACCAATAGGTATTGTTCCACCAACAGATAAAGAGTTTGATGTAACATTAGTGAGTCTACCATCACCAGCAACAGTTATACTTGGAATTGAAGATGAAGAACCATAAGTACCAGCACTTACACCTGAATTACTAATATTTGCTGAAATTGATGCATTTGAAGAACCATCAAAAGTAGTAGAACCTGTAACATCTCCAGTGATTGATATAGTTCTTGCTGTTTGTAATTGAGATGCAGTAGAAGCATTTCCACCACTAATAGATGCTGAAATTGATACATCTGAAGAACCATCAAAAGTAGTAGAACCTGAAACATCTCCAGTGATTGATATAGTTCTTGCTGTTTGTAATTGAGATGCAGTAGAGGAATTACCAGTTAGGTCTCCAGTTACATTACTAGCAGTTAAAATCCCTGTAACAGTTGCATTTCCTGTCAATAATGATTCACCTGAAACTTCAAATGCACGTCCATCAGATGCAATCGTTACACCTACACCTAATCTATCAAAACCGTAATCTTCGGTATCTCTCTCATTTGATATAATTCCAAATCTTTTCCATGCATTTGAAGCATCGTCTGTTCTAACCCATCCAAGAAATCCACCTCGTTTATATGAAGTGTTAAACAATATATCATCATTTAAAGATGTTGGATAAGTGTTTGCAATACCTACAAATATACTCTGACCAACAGTGCCTGATCTATTTCCAGTTAATGATATATCTTTGACTTCAGTATTATTATTAACTTTTAAATTATCTACAGTTAGATCATCAAACAATCCATTATCTACAGTTATATCCTTGAATGTTGCAGAATCAGGTAGAGTATTTCCTTTTTCACCTGTTCTACCACCTTCACCTCCAACAAAATTTATTTCACCTTTTGAACCTACTTTTAAACTACCTATGAAGAACTCACCAGTATCATTCATTCCTGTATAAACAACAAAACCGCCTCGTGTTTGTACAGATTGTGAAAGTAATACCTCATCCTCTGTTAATACTCTATCTTGAACTTGTGGCATTGCAGTAGAGTAATTACCAGGACCATAACCAACATATTCAAATGTATGCCCCGATGCCCTTAAAACAGAATATCTTCTATTTTCTATTGGTATAACTTTTATTTTTTTTACTGCAACATTTGCTGAGTGTGTAACTGCATTTGTTCCTAGAATACCTCTTAAAATTTTATTTCCAGATGAATTAGAAATTCTTACAATTTCATCTTCTATTAAGAGAAAATCACCTCTTTGTAAACCTGCAGTATCAGAAAATATAACAGAAGAAGCAGTTGCTGTGATGTCAGAACTTAATTTAGTTGTTAAACCACCGTATATTGGTATTCTTCTACCACTAGATCTATTTGAAAAACCTGTGCCGTGAGCAGTCACAATACCTGCCATCGAAGGGGCAGATTGTGTAACACCTATATTAACTGATAAAGATGAACCATATCCAATCCTATCGGAAATATGATGTGTTCCATTATAAATTACAGATGCTCCTGTACATCCTGATATAACTATTTCTTCACCTCTTCTTAACCCAATATCACCGTCCAGTAATACTGTGGCGATTCCACTAATAGCATCATGAGTTATGCTAACAACACCTGTACTTATACCAACATGATAGAAAAACCCTCCTGATGATGGTAGGTTGGCTATCCCTGTATAAGTAAACCTTGTAGAACTATCTACAGTTTTTATTGTATAAAGACCATCATAAGATGTACTACCGACACCAACGATCTGACCGACAGACCCAACTCCTTCTATGATTGATGATACACCTACAGTTGAATCAGATCCTGGTGTATGAAATGGAACTCCTTTAATAGTGAGAGTATCATCTTTTTTGTAACCAGAACCTGCATTATTAATTACTACATTAGATATTGTACTTGATGTAGATACAGTGATATCTGCTGTAGCACCTTCACCAGATCCACCCTCCAATCTTACGTTAAAATAATTTTCACTTACACCTGATATTGACCCATAATTTGTTCCACCACTTATTGAATGAATGCCACTAATTGGATTCAATCCGTGACTTACTCCTGTATCTATTGTACATATAGTTCCTGAAGAAATATCAGTCCCAGTAATCGCAATACCAACTCCAGTATTTTCAAGTATTGAATTCAATGATTCTCTTGTAATACTATTACTTGGATTATTTGTTTCTACTTTTCCTACTACATCTCTAACAGCATAACTTACTGCTGCCTCTGGATCATAATTAATATTGTCGGGATCATTTTGCGGAACAATATCAATAATATCTTGACCAAATTTGTTAGATGCAGTAGAAAATGGTGTAACAGTTGGTGTGCTTAAATATCCTCTGATAGTTAAATCATAAATTCCATCCTGTATACCTTTTCTAAATTCTTGAATTTGTCCTACTTCTCTTATTTGATAAGAAGATCCAAAATCCATTCTTGTAAAGTATGGACTGAATGTTCTTCCACTACCAACAACACTTTGATCATGGAAAGTATAAGGAACATTCGTAGCGATAGTTGTTATACCGCCAGGATCTGTATTTAAACCAACTGTAAATGATGTTGCAGTGGGGACAGAATCAATCTTGAAAATTCCATTAAATCCTGAATTATCATCACCTGTTGTATTGTTAGAACTTTTAAGTCTATTAATTTTTATTGTATTACCAACTTTTAAACCATGTCTATATTGAGTTGTGACTATTCCAACATTTGCAGTCCAATCAGCATTTATAATGTTTGTTTTTGTTCTTAAATCACTTGCTGAAGTTAATTCAGTATTGTCATTCTTATAATTAGTGTCATCAATAACCGAACTACTCTCTTCAATAGAGTATCCCTCAATTGGAGGTGATGCTAAAGATGATCCTTCTGGTATTACATATCTAAGACCATATCTTTTCTCATTATCATCTCTGGTATCTCTAATTCTCTTAATAAATGTTTGTCTTGTTTCAGGACTCAATTGTGTTGAATTTGCAACAATAGCAGCAGATAATGTATTTCCAACACCTACATTTATAAACCATCCTGATGAATCATATTGAATAGGATGACCTGCATCACCAGGAATTTTATCTGCTACTGTAGAAATTATTTTTAATTTTCCACCTAAATTATTGATGCCTGTAAGTTTTGAACCAGCAGCAGCATTATTTTTATTAGTAGCGATATCAATTTTGTCATCACCGACTCCTGTGATGGCATAATATATTTTGTTATATTCTATTCCATCAGGTAAAGCACCATCATCAGAATAAAATCTTATTGATTCACCATTAATAAACTTATGATTTTCTTGTAGTGTAAATCTATCACTACTTATAGAATTAATACCTGAATTACTTCCTACAAATATTTCCTTTCTTGCTGATACTCTGTCGTCTGGATCTGTCTGAGGGACAGGCATTAAAATGCTGACATCGTATGTTATATTATTAATTTGTAAAGATAATTGATCATTTAGTTTATTACCTACAGAAAATTCTAAAACTTTACTAGGTGGAACATTATCTCTCTGACGATATCCAAATAAGTATAATTTTGAATCAGTTGATAATCCAGCAGTAATATCTACGTCTAATGTTAACCAATTAAAATTTGAAGGATTTGTAAATTTTTTCTGAGGTGCGGATATATCAACAATAAATCCTTTATCATCTTTTAAAAATGCTTCATCTCTAAATTTATCTGCTTCAAGAGCTGTTTCTCCAAAATTAGAATTGGAGTTAGTTATTGACGCATCACCACCAGACTCTGCAAAGAAATGTCTTTTATAACCAATTGCAAAAACAGATACTGCTTGAATAACTGCTTTGTTTGCAACCCTTATATGATAATTTGATGCTTCTGGTGTATGTCTTGCAAGACTATCACTATGTAAAGATAATGAAGATCCTAATGTCGCTTGGTCTTGCCAAATACCAGAAGTAGTATTGTATTTTACATATACACTATCATCTTTATTGAGTGAGATACCAGTGAATTGTGCAACCACCATTGATTTGAAACCAGTTGCTTTTGCACCATCTGCAAAAAGACCATTCATTCCGAAAACTGATCTTATTGAGCAGTTGAAAATATATGGTGATGCAGATGTTACGGTATCACTTTCAATTTTTACAGTTGGAGATAATCCTGAAAGGTTTGGAGTAGAAGTGGTTGATGGAGTTGTAGGAAGCGTATATGTGAAAGATGTATCACTCAAAACTTGACTTGTTATGAATGTTCCATCATATTCCGTATTATTAACACCATTTATTAATATTGGAGTTCCTACTGATAATCCATGATCGGTTAGAGTTGTTACCGTTACAACTGGTGTCGCAGTTGAATCAGAAGGTGTAGATCCTGAATATATGTCTGTTATTGTTACTGCACCAACTTGTGTTATTGCACCGACTATTCTTGACTCATCTTTTATTGCTTCAAAATCAGTGTTTGTAGGATATACAGGTAAAGCACGTTGAGAATTTACACCATAAGCGAGAGTCAACTTATGATAATACATGTCTAAATCTGTATTACCTTTTCCTGTGACTATATTTGTACCGTCCGCATATTCAAAACAAGTTAATTTATGATGAGAGTATCTTGATCCATATACATTTGAAGTATAATCTCTAAAAACAGTATCATTTGGATCTCCATCAAAAAATGAAAAACCCCAAAAGAAACAAGCACCAGTTACTCTGAATATTGCAGTAGAATTTATAGAATTATCATTAGGATTTGGAATGAATTTTGGTCTTATTTTTGTTTTTCTAAGATCATCACCAATTATTGATGTGCCACGAGGAACTATTACACCTCCACTTATTGAGTTAAAATTAACTAAAACATTATTAGGATCACTTACATCAAAATTAGTCCCAACAGAAAATTGTGCTATTGAAGATGCTATGCCATTTATATCTGTAAGAGAACCAGCAGTATCAATCTGTAATCCTGGTCTATTATCAATAATGTGAGTGCCAGTTGATAGATGAATAGAGGTTCTATCAAATTTATCGTTATCTTTACCAGGTTGATATGAAAATCTAGCTGATTCTAATAAAGCACGTTGAATCGTCTTAAAAGGACGAGTCCTAGAATTACCTGTATTATTAATGTCATCCGTTGCATCCAGTTCGTCAGGGTTAACGTATATTACATTACCTGGTACATTTTTTAGGAAATTTTCTAATCTACTTAACGGCATCTGCCACCAACTGACTGTGTTGTCTCAATCTATTTAGACAGGTAGCGAACCTCCGCTTGATCTTCATTTTCCCGAATAACTTTTAATACGTTTAAGAATTGTTCAGAAGTTTTACATTTTAATTCTTTAAAACTACCTTGATCACCATGTAACATAAATTTTCTTCTTATTATGTCAATTTCAATTAATAAAACAGTTTGTTCATCATGCATCTTCAATGCTCTCTGCTGCCACATCAAAATGTGCTTTTATAACTCCCCCACTGTTATTTCTGACAATGACTTTTCTACCATAAGGAATTTCTTTTACAAATAACTCTTGAAAGGTATCTAAAGGAGTTAGTTGTACGTTTATAGTCTCTGGTTTAATTTTTCCATACCATGAATCTGGAAGTTCTATGATACCGTCAACTGTTACAGTACCGCTAAAATGATGTTTGTGACACATAATCAAATTTTCTTTTATTTATCTAGGTTGTAATAGTGTTTCTTGGGAATTCATAATTAGGATCAGTGTAATTACGACCCTCAACTGATAACTCAGAATTTTCATTGAAGTTTGGATCAGGATAATCATATCTATCTTTACCTTCATACTCAGTAAGTAGTGGATTCACGTCTTTTCTTTCACCATAAACATGAAAAAAACAATCTGTATTACCAGATAATATTATTTTCTCATTGTCAAATTCCATAACAATAATTTTTTGAGTAGATCCAATTGGTTGTATTGATACAGTAATACTATCTTCATGAACCAAATCTTTCCAGTAGTAAGGTAATTCAATAGTATTTGATCCTGTCAATCTACCACGATAGAAAACAGCAGACTCTGGACCCTCTAACGAAACATGGCGAAGTCTCCACCCTTCTTTACTTGGATGCCCTATATCAAAAGGTTTTGCGGGTAAACTATCAGCAGTTGAAAATCTAGACTTAAGCCTACCCTTGTTATCACCATCAATCTTACCACTGACATATAAGTCACCTTGAATATAAACTGCATTTGTTGCTTTCTGTCCTACTATATTGACATCACCCTCAACATCTAATGCTCTTCCTGCAATTTCAGGACTAAAATTTCCTAAATTAGTTCCAATATTTAAAACACCAGAAGCAGTTTCACTATGGCCTCCTATAAAAGCAGGACCTGTGACCGCTAACGTACCATCAAATTGTTTTTCACCACTTTCAATAGTTTTTACAGATCTATCTTGTCTTGGTTCAGGTCCTATGTAGACCTTACCAGCACTTAATTCTGGAACAGTTGCCATTAGTTGTTTTCGTAAGTAACGTTATTAAGTAATGTATTAACCAACTTAATTATAGGAAGTGGTGTCATTGGTGTCTTGGTTTCGTATACTATATTTCTAGTATCACTTGACATAATATTAAATCCATCTGAATGAGCAAGAAGAGTATGTGATGCTTTTGTTATTACATTTGTCCCGATCAAGGTAAAATTATTAGATGCATTTAATCTAATATTTCTTTTTGAGTTAAGAACAAAATCACCCTCACTATCAACGGTTTCCATCACTATCTCTTTTGCAGCAATGGTCAATTTACCATCAGGGCATGATATATTTAAATCTCCTTCCGATACAATATTAAGAGGTCCTCCACCTTGCTGAACAATATTTGCACCTGCATGCAAAGATTCTGCTGTATCATTCAGTCCACCTTTTATACCTCTTATTTCCCATCCACCATCATCAAATAAAAATAAACTGGCACCAGATCCCGAACCAAGTTCAACCTGAGCTTTCCTATCAATATCATCATTTGTTTCTTTACCAACCCTTAAAAACCCATCTTCAGGATGAGATAATATTAACGGTGGTTCATAAGGTTTATCAGACATTTTTTAATAAGGTTGAATACAATCAATAACTCTGACTACATCAGTGATAGCAACATCACCAAATTCTTCGACTCTTTTATATTCAATAACTGGTTTAATAACAGCACCAAATCCGTTTTTACTAGGAATAGTTAATTCGGGTAAATCTTTGATACCAATTTGAGAATTTATGACAAATGCATCAATTATTCTTCCTTCTTCGTCAAGATCAGGTTTAAGAGTTGCAATGGGAGAATCAGTAATAGCTCCTACAGAAATATCATCAGGAGTGTTTACATAAATGATGTCATCAGGATCATAACCATATCCAGGATTTACAATAAGAACATCATTTACTATTCCAGCAACATCTTCACCCTGCTCATCTGATATATCATTTAAAATTTCATCATCCTGTCTATCTTGAGTTAATAAATTTGTAGCAGGAGGAGTTAGATATCCACCACCTGGATTTAGAATTGCTATATTTACCAGATTCCCATCATCATCGAGTATTGCTTCACCCAATGCACCTCTTCCATTGTCACAATCATCAATAAAAGAAACAAATGGTTTTTCTGTAAATCCACTCCCAAATTCGGTCATATTAACACCTACAATTTTACCAGTTTCATTTATTACTGCTCTTGCTAATCCACCTATTCCATCACCACCAAATATTTCTACTCTTGGAGGTCCACATGTTTTAGTTCTTGGATTGCATCCACCCACTACAGATTGAACTGCTTCTGCTGCTCCCGTAAAAACTCCAAAAGATGGGGTGGGAAATATATTATCTACAAAACCAAGAGGGTTTTTTAAGACATCAAGACCTGGTATATTAAAAGCATTTTTTAAATTTAATACTTCATCAAAATTTAAAGAGTTTTTTAATTGAGGTCCTACATTTGTTACGAAATCAGCAGGTTTAGGTTCACACTCTGACCCTTCACATTTTAAAAAATTCAATGCTATTTGACCCATGTTCAATGCCTTTGACATAAAATCACCAAATGATCCAATAGGACCTAATATTTTATTCAAAATATTCATTGGATTTCCTATTGCCTTATCAACTAAATTGTTAATTTGACCAAGTAAACCTCCAAGTAATTGTTCTGCAGCACATAAGGGAAATGCAACTAAATTTCCTAATAAACCATTTAAAAATTTTTCCATTAAATTTTTAAAACCTTTGGTTACATTTTCAATAAGGCAAAATAAATCATTTTTTGCTGCATTTGCCTCAATGTCTTTAAATAATTGATCTGGATCCAAAGGTTTCACAATTTTACTTGTCAAGTTTCCTATTTTTTCAAACATAAATTTTCTGGCATTTCTTGTTACCTGTGCCAATTTTCCTGCCACCTTTCCAGCAGTTTTTTTAATTAATTTTTTCATATTATAAATTTTTCCTATGACAGGATCCACATATCCACCCTTAATTTTTTTCAATCTACTAGATAAATCAATAAATTTTTTTATTGTTTTTGATATGACAGACATCTGAGTATTACCACCTTCACATGGGTCTGGAATATCAACTTCTATTCTTTCCTCATTAATTCTTCTTTTTATACTTGGATATAAATTTGGGGTTAACATCGATGCAGATATTAATCCTGCTGCTATTGTTGAATTTGATTCAGTCGGACTAATATCATCAGGACTTGGTTTGTTATGTGTTCCAAGATTTGAAACTTTTTTAGGATTCATACCAAATGGTTTGAATTCTGATGTAAGTTTACTTATTGCATCATCATATGAAATCTTATCTTTTACATTAGGTCCTCCGAAAAAAGATCCTATCACTACGGGTTGTTGCATTTCTTCGCCATCTGCAAAAAAACCAACAACATGTTCACCACCTTGAACTGCAAAACTGGCACCACCAAAATTATTCCCAGATCCAAAATTAGGAGGAACTAAAAATTGTGCCCATGGTAGGTCATCATCTTTTACATCTGCACTTGCAGGATGCCTACCAAAAATTCTTACTTTTGCCCTATATCCAAATTTTATTGCTTCTTTTTTCCAATATTTTGCAGGTGCAACTTGTCCGATGAACCAATGAAATCCATCTTCTCCAATAAAATTTATAGGTGAAAGTCTTGAATCAAGCATTAGTCATCATAAATTAGACACTCAGGTGCAGATGGATCTTTATCACAATGCAACTCAAGAGGAGTTGGATCATGATCATCTTCTGGATGATTTTTTTTATAATCTTCTAAATCATGCAACTCCATCTCAGTATGACGACGCATCTGAGGGTTAGTGGTGGAATTGTCAAGAATTTCTTTGTCTTTGTTAATGTGATCTTCTATATTTTTCATGTAAGTTTTGTAAAGGAATCTCTCACTAAATTCATGCCAGTGTAATCACCATCCGAGGAAAATTTATGTGATAGGGATTTTATCATGTAAAATCCAGAACTAGGGTCTTTTCCACGATCTGATTCATGCATATTTATCTTTGGAAATTTACAGTAAATTACATCCCCTGCTGCCAAATCTAAATTCATTGGTACTGTTATATTTACCTGTTGAGAAAATAGTGAAGAATATCTAGCGACTGATTGTGACTTATAGAATGCTTGCTTTTGTGGTGTATCTAAATCTCCTTTAGGAGATAACACACCTGAATCAGTTAAACAAAACATGAATCTTGATGATGATTCTGCAAAATCATCTGGTATTAAATCTTCTTCATTAGATAAAGAAAGTTGATCTTTAATACTATCACTATACTTATATACTACTGTTTCAAATGTTCTATCATTTAAATTAAAAAATAAATTTGACGATTTATATTGACCCATTCTTAATTTGTTCTGAATATCATGACTAACACTCCACCTTGGAACATTCACAATTTTATGATCATTATTTGAATCTAAACCATCAGTTACATCACTATAAAAATACTCATATACATTATCTTCATTAGCATCTTTGAAAATATTATCAATACTTTTAAAATTATATCCGTTTAAAGTTTCAAAAAATAAAAATCCTGCAGATCCAGCAGTTTTTTTATTACTTACAGTCGGTATTGATTTTTTACAGAGGTTGGTAATAGTATAAAAAGGTCTTTTATAATTACCCATGAAAGAATAACTATTTGATGTCTCTTCAATATACTGTCTTGAACGATCTATTTTCATTTCATTTAGTATTTTTTCTACACTTGCACTTATTTTTCCTTTATATTTCTTATACACTCTTGTTGTATTATTTGAAAATGCTCCTTTAGTTTCTAATTGAAGAGTATATACCTCTCTTTTTGTTTGTGACAAAGTGCCTGTAATATTACTGATATATAAAGGATTACTGTCATCAAATTTTACTGATCCGATAACTTTATCTCTTAATTTTTGTTCAATATTCATCACAACTTGAGAACCAGATCTAATAGGAAGTGCTGCCATTTTGTTTGTCGTATCGTAAATATCAACTTCTACTCTTAAAACAGGATCTAATACACTTTCATAAACTGATATTAATCCTGATTGTAATCTTAAATCTAAAGGATCAGTCTCACCTTTAGGGTGAAATACTAATAATTCCTCTATTATATGTCGTCTTAATCTACTCATACTGTTCTTGCTGCCTCTAATTTAGCAATTGCAATCGCTGCATCATATGAAGACTCAGATACGATAATTGATCCACCACCACTATTTGAATTGTTAATACCTGGCACAGATTTGACAACCGTGTCAGGTTCATTTTGTACAATAAATGTTTGACCTGACTTATTCAATTTAACATTTGCAATATTTGATTTTTTAAATTTATCATTTCTTGTCATACTCGAAGTCACATTAATAATATTATTATTAGTGAAATTTTTCGTATTCATATCAGTTATATCGTTCATATTTACTTGTTTTTTTAATATATCTTTATTAGTTTCAGATATCTTTGTACTTGTTTTATTTTTAATTGATTCATCTACCTTCTCATATCCAATTATTCTTCCTCTTTTATTTTTTATAGGTTTACCAGGTTTTTCTAATTCAACTTTCTTTCTTGATATTTTAGAAGTTTTCTTATCTACTATTTGTGGTTGATCTACACCTGTTACTTTATCTGACAATTTACTGGCAAGAAAACCACCCAAAATACTTCCCACTGCGAAACCCACAACTGGTATTGGAATTAATGCTTGACCAATAGCACCACCAGCAAGACTACCTCCTAAACCTGCTCCTGCTCCTGCTATCGCTTGTGTTTTAGTTTGACCTTGCGATAATCTACTAGCAGCATCTAAACCAGTAAACAACACATTTAATACTGGAATTTTTTTACCAACATTTGGTGCTATTTTTGATAATCCTTTTAAAGTAGGAGGAGACTTAATTTTTAAAGAAGAAAACTTTGGTCTAAGTTGTCTAGGTATCATTCTTTTACCCTTTACTATTGTTGCTCTTTTCAAATTTTTAGTAAATTTGGCGGGTTTTTCAAAGATTTTAGACTTTATATTACTAACTTTCTTGACCTTTGATTTAATTTTTCTAGGTATCATTCTTTTAGTTTTTACTTTTGCTGTTCTACTTAAATTTTTAGCAAATTTACTTATACCTAATGAATTTAAAACTTGCCCTATTATATTAGACATTCCGTTCTCTCCATTAGAAGATTCCTCTAAAATATTATTCAAGATTTTTTTTCTTTTCTCAATATGATCTTTTTGTAATTGTAAACTTCTATCCTCTAATATTTTTATTTGAAAAGATCTCAAAGAAAACATTTTATTTAAATTGACCACATTTCGACCAGCTCTCCTTGTAATTATTTCTGTATTAATCGCTGCTCTCATTAAAATACTCCTAAAGCAATACTGCTTTCAAATCTTTCCTGACCACTTTTTTCAGGATCAAAATCAATATTTTTTGATGCATTTGTAGTGCCCGTATCAATATTAGGAGTTAATTCATTTTTCGTTGTTCCCTCAATATTTAAAATACTGACTTCACCAGCACTATCAGATATATCAGATGACATTTCAAAAATGTCTTCAAATTTGTTTTTACTTTCTGATTTTTTTTCATCTAATATTAAATTAGATAATTCTTCTTTTTTTGTAATATTATTATATTTTTCCAGAGTGTTTGAAGTTTTTGAGTCTATATCATCTATTTCCTCATTAAAATCATCAAAAGTAACATTTTTTATTGATTCATCTACCTTCTCATATCCAATTATTCTTCCTCTTTTATTTTTTATAGGTTTACCAGGTTTTTCTAATATATCTTTGTTAGTTTCAGATATCTTTGTACTTGTTTCTGATATCTGTTTACTTGCTTCATCAAATGATTTCTTTGCATCTTGATATATTTTAGCACCACTTCTAGTGTTGGGATAATCATCCCTTTTAGGTTCTACAAGTTCACCACTTTTTACATCTTGATTTAATCCATCTATGTTCTCGTTCTTCTCATCTGTATTAACTTTATCTTTTCCAATGTTAAATATTGGTTCTTCTCCAGTTTCTGCTCTCTCTATCTGTTTATCATATTCAGCATCTTCTCCCATTATCGTACCATAGAAGAAGTTTTGTATAAAGTTTCTTTCTTTTTTCTTATTTTCTTCCTCAGATTTCAAAAGATCGGCAGTTTCTTTACGACCTTTCTCTTCTATAGACTGGTCAACATTTTTATCTGTCTCAGTCTTCACAGTATCAGGAAATAATTGAGGTATTATAGCAGGTGCAGTAAAAAGTCCTAATCCTAATAATGCTTTATTAAGTAGACCTCCAAATAAATTTCCTCCCCCTCCAGATCTATTTCTAAGATTTTTTAAATTTTCTTCATCATCTTCAAATAATTCTTTTTGCATATCAAAATATCTTTTTCTATCTCTCATATCTTTTTTAATAGTATCGCTTATTGCTTCTAAATTATTATTCACACCTTGCATTTGACTTATGAGTGATTGAAAATATCCTTCTGTTTTTTTATCGATTGATTCTTGAACATCTTCAATATCCTCACCAATTAAATCTTTTGTCTCTATTAATTTTGATTCTAAAACAGCAGCAGTGATTATCCCATCATCAGATTCTTCTGTAGGGATAATTTGAGTTTGAGGTATTGTTTTAGATCGAAGCATTCTTTTGCTGTGCCTCTAATTTCTTTTTCTCAAGATAATTATTAAGATAAAGCATATATGTTTCTCTTTCCCATGGAATCATATTCTCCAAATCATTAAGACTCCATCCATGGTGTTGCATGAGAGCAAAATTTTCTTCAAAAAATGATGTTATATCTGTGTGATATAACATTATGCGAAAAAATTTGATAAACCCTCAACTATTACTTCAGATTCAACCTTTGTATTTGGATTTACAACAGTGGTCTTATACGACAGTTTTGGCATTGAAGCAAAAAATTGTTCTATTTTACTGAATTGCATTGAACTAAGAGATTCAATAAATGATATTATCTCTTTTTTTGTGCAATCAGAGGCAGACCACGCTTCTTCACTATTATAAACTTGATCAATGCACTCACTAATAGAATTAAATGCTTTATCTATAGCATTTTTTTCTGATTTTGATGTGACATTAAAGTTATTTTCAACAAATTGTTGAAGTGAAGGATATTTCATTTTTAATTTCAATCCAGATCCTAAATCAATAGTATCAGTATGATCATCAGGTATATTCAAAACAATATCACTTAAAGATATCGTCAAAGGAACTTTAGTCTGATTATCATCAGAGCATATTACAGATAATTCGACACTTTCACCAATAGATTTACCTCGAATGTTTAAAAACAAATATTCAAGATCAAAACTAGGTAAATTGTCTACTTTCACACCACGAGTTTTTATACATGCTTTTAAAACATCTTTGACAGTATTTAAAATATCTTTATCATTCGCACTTTCTAATGCAATTAATAATGCTTTCTCCTCTTTTACAAGGAATGGTCGATATTTAATTGGTTTGTCAGATGAAATTAAATTAAGTTCAAAAGTCGGTGTGACGACGCTTGGTAATGGCATAATTTCAATTCAGTACTGTTATTTAGTCTTGCTTACAATGTAATGTTTGTATACATTTCGATTCAAACTCCATTAAATATTTTTCTAATTTTCTAACTCCATCTAGGGAATCTCCTGCTCTTGATAGTGCCACATTACAACTATCACATAACCATCCACGAAACTCTCCAGTTTTATGGTTGTGATCTAGACACAATTTCTTATGTTGAGATTTGTAAGGTTTTAATGGAGATTCTCCACAGCAATCACACACTTTTGGTACTGGGGGTGCAGTCTTTCTAAGTTTACTTCTAATTCTATCATCTGCTGCGACACATTCTTTACAATCAATATTAATTCTTTTCTTTACAGTCCCTTCACCTCTCCATCTAAAAGATGTTACAGGAAGATCCCTGCCACACTTTCTGCAAATTTTAGTAGATTCTTCTTCTTCAATACCTAAAAGATCAGCAAGAGCATTCATTATAATTTCAATTCAGTACTGTTATTTAGTCTTGCTTACGATGTAATGTTCGTATACAAATGAAACAGTAGTTCTTAATATTTCAGCATCTCCATAAGTTAAAGGAGATGAATTCATTGATATTGGAAATGCATTTTTAATTGAATATACAATGTTATCTGTCATTGTAGGAACAGTAAAGAAGTTACTCGGTCTTAACTTGTCAAAATCTCTTAATATATTTCTATTAAATGATGTAATATCGATAGAACATTTATATGAATTAGGATATCTTAGTTTTTTAAATGATTTTTCTGAGTAAGCACTTTGAAGTGGATTTATAAATTCTAACCATGATGTAAAAACCTCTTGAGTAAAATAATCTTGATGTACAAAAAACACAAGATTTAAAGGTGGATATCTCCTGTACACTGCATAGTTTTGTGTAATACCCTGCCTCAAACCATCAACTTTCGATGTTTGAATGTTAGAACCTGGCAAACTTGCTTCGGAACAAAACAATGCCAATCTATCTCCCAAACTTTCTCCACGAGGATTAGTAATATTACTTTGAATATTATTTCTTAACTCATTTCCATTAGTATCAAATTTAATTTCTACGTCATATATGTTATTTAATGCTGGATTTATCAAGTCCGACAATAAATCATCGGTTCTGAGATGGTATCTTTTTTTGTTAAATACTGTCTCTGCCATCTAAATAAGGTAGATTACATACTATGTATGTCTTATAAAGGCAAATTTCGTCCCAAAAATTATAAAAAATATAAAGGTGATCCTACAAACATAGTGTATAGGTCATTATGGGAATTAAAATTTATGAGATATTGTGACTCATCAAAAAATATTGTATCTTGGTGTTCTGAAGAGGTGGTGATACCTTATATGTCACCAACAGACAGGAGAGTTCATAGATATTTCCCTGACTTTTATATAAAAGTTAAAGAATCAACTGGAAAAGTTGTTGAGAAGATTATTGAAATAAAACCAAAAAAACAGTGTGTTCTCCCAAAAAATAAAAAAAATTTAACCGAAGTCGTAACTTATGCTATTAATCAAGCAAAATGGAGTGCAGCAAAAGACTTTTGTGATGATAGAAAGTGGCAGTTTCAAGTTTTAACGGAGAAAGAACTTGGCATCTAGTTCAGAATTTTCGACTGCTGCAAGTATAGGTGCTGGTAAATTGATGTTTTTCAATTATCGAGCAAAATATAGAGCAACTTTACCTTATTATGACAGAGTTCCTTTAATTTATGTGCTAGGTATAGGTGCAGGAATGGGTTTTATTGGACACAATTTTCATTATCATGCTCCAGAATCAAGACCTGGTTTAATACAACAATTATTAGAAATGGTCGATAATGACGATGATAAATTTATGGAATTTTTACTTACTGGTAAGGGGGTTCATAAATACTTAGCAACGGAAGTAAGTCAATTAAGATTAGTGAAAAAAACAGCATGGGAAGATGTATCAGTTATGCCATTAGAAGATTTTGTAGTGCATAGAAATGGTGTGGATGTTCCTATCAGAGCAAGGGGAAAGGTATACTAATGAGTGAAAAAATCAATAATTTAGTTAATGAAAATACTAAATCTAAAAATCATAACCCTGAATACATAAAAGGTTCAGGAATATTAGGATCACCAATTAATACATCATATGATGTGGAATATGAAGGTAAAAAATTTAAAGTTTTTGTTGACACAGATGTAAGTAGTGAGAACAGAAGTTTTGGTCAAATTAATAATATTAAAGAAATAAAAGAGACAAGTAGGGGAACTAAACTAAGGAACACTAATATTCATAAAACAGATAAAGGTTTTGTAGAGTATATAAATCAGAATCATAAAACAAATTTTAACGATCCATTTGAAGCAAAAATTAATTCATTTAATGAAACAAAACAAAATGTATCTTTAGAAAAATATAATAATGCAAAAAACAATAGTAATGCTATTCCTTCTGCTTCTGAAGAAGCTTTACAAGATTTAGCAGATCAGGATAGTGAATTTTTTGGAGGAGTATTACCAAATACATCAAGTGAAACAGTAGACACCGCACAAGTAATTGAAGATCAAAATAAAGATGAAGGACCTTCAAATACGAGGAAATCATTATCTGTGACTGGTAAAGATGAAATTATTTCCCTTACATATCCAGTAGATATGAGAAGAGATAATTCTCAAGATCACATAGTTATAGAGCAATTTACATATAATGCACCACAGGCAGACCTTTTTGAAAAGGGAGTATTTAATGCAGGATCAACCTTAACAAAAGGATTACAGAGAGGCAGTAATTTAAAAGACTATATTGGTGTTGTCAAAATGCCAATTCCAAATCAATTAGCAATATCAAACTCTGTAGGGTGGGGAGGTGAAACAGCAAATGCTCTTAATGCGGGTGCTTTTTTTGCTGCTAATGATGCAGCACAAAATGCCGTAGGTAAAGTATCAGAAGGAGATTTAGCTGGTGCTGCTACAGGTCTTGTTGGAGATGCATTTAAATCTGCAGGATCAATTTTTAATGAAATAAAGAGTGGTAATAATGCATCAGCAAGTTTATTATTATCATCTTTTTTAGCACAACGAACATTATCAAAATTAGCAGGAATTGACGTAAATCCTCAAGCATTCATTGCAAGAGGAACTGGTAATGTTGTCAATCCAAATCTAGAATTACTTTTTAATGGACCTAAATTAAGAAATTTTTCATTTAGTTTTCAATTTGCCCCTAATGATGAAAATGAAGGTGTAGTAGTAAGAAGAATTATGAGATTTTTTAAACAAGGTATGGCACCAAAAAGATTTAATACAGACCTTATTTTTGTAGGATCACCTAATGTATTCAGGTTAAGATATAGCACTGACCAAGATAAAAGAATAAAAGGTTTAAATATGTTTAAAATATGTGCTTTAACCACATGCCAAACTAATTTTACACCTGAAGGTGTTTATCAAGCATATGATGATCCAAAAGCAGGTTCAATGCCTGTAAGGAGCACCATGACCCTCGGATTTACAGAACTAACACCCATATTTGAAAGTGACTATCTTCCTGAAAAAGAAGGTGAAGATACAAGCACACAAGATTTGTTTAATGTTGCTGGTGATGGTAGTTTTGAATCTATAGAACCTGATGACGTAGCATTCTAATGGCATATTTCGACGATTTCCCAGATCTATTATTACCATCCTTTGCACAAGGCAGGAATTCTAATAATGATGTAGTTCGTGTCAAAAATTTATTTAAAAGAGCAAAAATAAGAAATGATGTATTGAATACACCATTTGCCTTTGATGAATTTACAATTGTAGGTGATGCACGTCCAGATAATATCGCAAATGAAATGTATAATTCACCATTTTTAGATTGGGTTGTTTTAATATCAAATAATATTATTAATGTAAGGGATGAGTGGCCGATGACTCAATCTGATTTTCAAAATTATTTAATTGATAAGTACGGCACTGTATTGTTAAATGAAATTCATCATTATGAAACTTTAAAAATAAATGATCCAAACGGTTCATTACTATTGGAAGAAGGTTTGAAAGTTGATGAAAATTTTACATTAAAATATTCATATGAGGGTGAGTATAAAACTTTATCTGGTTCTAATTTACTTAAATCGGTTACTAATTATGAATATGAAGTAGAAAAAAATGATGATAAAAGAAATATATTTTTATTGAAATCAAATTACATTTCAACCATTATATCAGACATGAGAGAAATAATGACATACACTGATAGTTCTCAGTTTATTGATAAACGCACTAAAAAAGGGTCTAATCTCCGAATCCTAACTCCACGTTAAGATAAGGAGAAAAAACCTTATGAGTAATTTTTTGTGGGATTTTTTTTCCCGATTTTTTGGAATTAAAAAGTAATTTTTGTTTTACTCTTCCGCTAACTTTTGAAAGTAAGACAAAGCATCATCTGTATCCTCTACCGATGAAGGTGCTGCTGCAACTGCAACAGGTGGTGCCACATTCTGTGGAACTGACTCTTCATGCGAAAGTTCTTCATCTACACGAGTAGATTGTGCTGATGGATTAATAACAGCATTTAATCTAGTCTCTAAGTCAGCATATGATTTGAACTGATCTTTTTCAGTGAACTCTGATAATGAGTACTGTTTTTTCCATAAAGTCTCAAGAACTTCATCGTCCTCTAATAGAGGAGAAACAGCAGCAAATTCAGAACTATCATAGTTTCTATAACCTGCTACATTCTTTGCTTTAAGTTTAAAGTTGGCACCCTGCCAGAAATCGAATGGATCAATTGCAGTTTCATCTTCAAACTCAGGTTGCATTGCAGCAGTAATCTTATCAAATATTTTTACACCAAATTTGTATAAGAATACTTTACCCTCGTTCTCAGGATTGATAGGGTCTTTTACAACATAAATGTTACTGATGTAAGTAAGTTTACGTTTTTGCTTTCTTGCTGTCTCTTTATCAGAATCAGCACCGCTATTCCATAAGACACGATTGTGTTCTGAAACAGGGTCTTTCTGACCTAAAGTAGTAAGACTGTTTTCAATATACCAACCACCAGGACCTTGGAAAGCATGACTATAAAGTTTTGCCCAAGGAAGTTCTTCTCCCTCTGGTGCTGGTAGAAAACGGATTACAGCGTATCCATTTCCTGCTTTATCTACATCTAATTTCCATAAACGTTCATCGCTCCCACCTTGTGTGGTACGATTCATTTTTTCTATCTCGTTTGTAAGTTTTGATGTTAAACTTCCTAGACGAGACTGTTTTTTAAGATCTGAAAAAGACATACAGTTTAGTTTGATTAGACGGATTCGACGGATTGAATAGATTAAGGGATTCATGCCCATCATAAGGCAATTATAAACAACTATTTATACGATGTCAACTACTGAAAACCCTGTCTATTACTAAATAAATATTTTTTTTCATTCCATGTCCATGAACAACCATTAAAATATATTTTCATGTTAAGGAATTAATATTTAAAATTTTCAAAATCTTTTTCATAAAAAATCTCAATAATTTTTTTTGTTTTTTTGTCTTTATAATACAAATCTTTTATATCATGATCATATCCACCGACATTTAAATAAGGAATTTTAATACTTAATCGTTTTTCAAGAAGAGTAAGATCCTCAAATCGAAAGATTTCTAAATCTGCTCTGTCGATGTAAGAAGACTGTGACATGAAGTGATGATAATTATGAACAATTTCTTTAGTATCAAACTCACATAAAGTTTTCCGAACAAAGTCATCAAATGATGCAGTTGCTAAAAAATTAACACTAGGAAAAGAAGAAACTAATCTTTCTATTTCATGTGGATACTTCAGCATACGACGTTTAAGTTTTTTACAAAATCCGAGCATTCTTTTCTGAACATGATGGTAAATTGATATAAATCGATCATAAGGATTTCTCACCACGCAAAATTGAATTTCTGGTTTAAATTCATAAAGTTTTGCTCTTGATAATAGATAAGAATGAGGAAGATATGCATCACGAGACCACTTAGGAATGTTATGCTTATCAGAATCTTCTAAACAGTTATATATTGAAGTCCCTGCATTTTTAGGGATATGTACAAACAAAGTTCTAATCATATTTTATCTTACATTTTCAATTAAATATTTTTTATATTTCTGAATATCTATATCTATGAATGGTGAATACTTTTTAACCTTTAAACCTATAATTTTCCATACTGGATCATTTAATTGTTTATCATAATTTTTACAATATCCAAATATTTTCTCATATATAACCATTTCTTCAACACTTATTTTTCCTGCCAAATGAAATTTAAGTAAAGGTGAATGACCTTTTGATGCATCTAAAAACAAATTAATATCTTCTATCAATTCAATATTATTTTTAAAAATATAAAACAGACTTTGCTGTCTTTTTTGCCATGATTTGTATGTTTTCTCACCTGAACCTATAATTTCACCAATCCACATGCCTTGTGGATTATCAGTAGAGGTAAAATTAGCAAGAAAAAAATTTTTTATTTCCTGATCTTTATATTTTCTTGATGTTTTTTCAAAGAAATATCTATCCTTTCTTTTATAAAATGATTCTAATTTCGCTTTTGATTTTCCCGCATATCGAAAGTAATCATATTTATTTTTTGTAAAATGATTTTTATATGCAAGATATTGTTTATAAGTATCAAACGGAGTCATTCCAGATTTTCTTGAGTATGTTGCTCGATTCAAGTTCGTGTACATCAGGTTTTTGATGAAATAAACAAATTAAAAAATCTGGATTGTATTTAAATTGTGGTGTCCATTGGTTTTCCCAGTAATGAGATGGATGCCATCCCTCACGATATGAATAGAACCAACTTGGAAGGTAATCAGGTTTAAACCCATTAACCCACAAAAAATTATCACATCCTCTATACATTTTAACATGATAATCCCAATCGACAATATAACTAACGTAAACATCTGTCAAATCTTTATAAATTGTACAACTGCTATTCCATGTTGCTTGTTCTGGGTGTTCTTTTTTAAATTTTTGCCCCTTCCATAATGAAGTATCTATGATTGCCCAATCAGTTTCGTACTCAAGGATAGGTGTGATGTCATTTTGAATTACAATATCTAAATCAAAAAATATTTTTTTATCATATTTTTCTAATTCATTTCTTCCATACATTTCTAGTTTACTCCATGCTGGCCACCACCCCTCAACATCCCAATGTGATTCTATGTCATAAGTTATTACATCATTATAGATACCCTCCGAATCATCAGTAAAACATATAAAATCAATATCAGAATATTTTCTAATTGATTTATGTAAATTATTTACATATTCTGCTGAGTATAAATTTCCTATTTTTAAACAGGTTACGCAGTCCACAATTTATAAAGTATGTTTGAAGAATCAAGTTCGTGAATGTCAGGTTTTTGATGAAATAAACAAATTAAAAAATCAGATTGATATTTGTTATACGGTTTCTTTTTTGAAATTGACTCATAATAATGTTCTGGTTTTGAACCTTTTGCATATGAATAGAACCATGGTGGTAATAAATCTGGTTTAAAATGTTCTCCGTTGAAAAAATCATCGATGCCAGCATATTCCTTTACAAAATTCTCCCAATTTTTTTGATATCTATCATAAACCCATTCATTATCTTTAAAAATAATACAACTACTATTCCATGCCTTACCCTTTGGATGATCTTTTATCCAGTTTTCTCCCTTCCAATATGATGAATCTATTATTGCCCAATCAGTTTCATATTCAAGGATAGGTGTGATGTCATTTTGAATAACAATATCTAAATCGAAAAATATTTTTCTATTATAATTTTTTAATTCAGGTGCAGCAAATAATTCTAATTTTGCCCATGCTGGCCACCATCCTAGCGAGGTTTCTTTATGTAAAAGATTTTCTGGTGTAGTCCATTCTTCTTTTGGAATCCTTCCTTTAAAAGGCACTATTAAAACATCATCATCAATACCTTCCCAATCATCTGTGTAACACAAAAAATCCATATCACAATACTTTCTCACCGATTTATATAAATTGTTTACATATTCTGAACTATATCTATCACCTAATTTAAGGCAAACAATACAATCAGGCAATTTATAATCAATTAAATTTATACCTTTAATTTCCATGATGATTAATTTCATATTCATATCTATGTATCACTACAACTGGTGCTATGACACGATGAAACTCACGAAGGTATTCTTCTCTATTTTCAGCATATTCTCTTTCTTCTTCAGATGACATTGAGTCCATAGATTCTTAAGTATGTAGAAATTGTCCTACCTTATTTTTAACACCTTTTAATTGAATATGTGCAAAATGCCATTTAGGATTTGATGGACACATATTACACATCTTATGTGGCGTAAGTGTTTGATCCGCCATCTCAAATAAATCCTCTATTGGTGCATCAACTGGAGTGCCAAGATACTGTAAATAAGGTTTCCATGCAGGATCATCAAGTTGTCCTGTGGATGAAATTGTTTCTCTTAAATATGCAATTATAGGGCATTTCCATATCATCCCAGAATATAATTGTGGATTAGGACAAGTGCAATTATTCCAACTTTGATCAATATTATTGTCATTGTACGGATAAATTTTATCTCCCTCATGTTTTACAATGTCAAACCATGATTCATCCCAAGGTTCACTCAAATGTAAATGATCTTCTAATTCAGTTTTATCCTTTGCATATTCAATAAATTTTTCTACGTTCTTATAAAGTATTTTTCCTGATTTTGATAGAGGATTAAGATGAAGGGTCACATAAAGTTTGACACCTCTGTTCATGTGTTTTACTATCCACTCTCTATTTTCATACAGTAATGTTGCATTAGAATATAATTTTATTCTACCATTATAATTTTTTTCTACAGCAGTCAATATTTCTTCACATCTTGGTTCAAGAAGTGCTTCACCTCCTAACACACTTATATGTGACCATACATTTATTCTTGGTAAGATTGTCTCTATATCTTCAATCATCATATCAACATTGAGTGAACTACCTGGTGCAAGAAAAGGACTATTATGGTTACACCCCTTGCATGCTAAATTACATCCATTATGTGCATGTATATTTAAAACCCTGATTGTAGGTTTCTCCAAATATAATTGATATAAATTATCTGGTTGTGGAGAAACAGATTTTTTTTTATATAATCCATTATATTTTTTTAAAGGAGAATTTCTTTTCTTTGGTTGTTGAAGATTAAATTTATCCGTTCCAGATAAATTATTTAATGTTTCGTAAAATTTTTCTGATGATAATCTAGGCATATCATTCTACGTTCAATAAAGGAAAAACTTTAGTGTAGTCTGTGTTATTTATTTCGTCTAATGCCTTGAGATACCTTAATAATTCCGCCCATCTATCTTCCCAATTTTCTATATTTGCAGATAAAGAACTCTCCAATTTTGTGTTTCTATACATGGGTAAGAGTTGTTCTCTTATTTTTGGATGAAGTGAATCAATCCTACATGGTCTAGGTTCTTGAATATTATTAATTGAGTAATCAAGACCCTCACTTTTCATCCATTCTTCAGTCTCATGAAGAGACAAAATTGATAAAGATGAGGCACATACATTTCCCCAAACTTTTGCATGTTTCTTTATCTTATAATAGTTTTGTAAATTTGATTCCCAGTTCGATCCAAATCTTATATAATCGTTCTGCTCTCTTATCCCTTCTAATGACCAATTAATATCACAACCTTTGAATTGTTTTATGTAATCAAATATATGATTTCCCTCCCACTCTAATTTTGTAAGATTTGTATGATACTTTAAAACTATATTTTTTGCCTGACCAATTTCAATTAGAGCATCTAAAACTTCGTAATGTTTTGGCATGATGAATGGTTCGCCACCAATAATGTATATCTTTTCTATTCTTGGTGCTAATTTTTTTATATCTTCTATAACATTATAACTAACACCACCATGTTTCATTTCATCAGTCAACTTATCATACTCAAGCATCTCACCAAACTCAGGATCTATTTGAATTAATTTTTCAGTCTGTTTTATTCTTGAACTTGAGTCTTTTATTCTACACATGTAACATGATAAATTACATAAATTACCAAAAATTTTTAATTTAACTTGTACAACTCTTCCTAATGGTTCATACCATTGAGGATCTCTTAAACCTTTTCTACCTTCTTTTTCTTCATTAATACAATTTGCACAAACTTTTTCAATAAGAGGAGTTGTTTTTCCACCTCTCATATCAGATCTTAATTGTTTCATATAATCTGAATAAAAAAATTCAGATGGTGAAACTTCATTTACTTTTGGTGCAGGAAAATCAGATTTGGCACTGTGCCAGCATCCATTGTAAGGATGATTTACAGTTGCCATACAGCAAGGCATGTAGACACCATAGGAATCACTAAACAGTTGTTTCCATGGATATGTACAAAAAACCTTACAACTCATATCATGAACTTTGCTTTAGAAGTTCTCTTAAGGTAATTTAATTCTGTGGCATTCCACTTAAGTTTTTCCTTTAAAGGTTTGGTAATTAATTTACTAACCGATTCAATTTCAACATTATTTGATTCACAATAGTGGCAGATCGCTTCTATGTAATTCATCTCCTTATTTTCTTTAACAAGAATTTCAATGTCATTAGAGAATTTGTCCTGACATAAAAATTTTCCTTTAAGGGATTCCCTAAATTGTGATTTTGTTTTAGCGGGCATTAATCTTGTCCTCCACAAACTTTTCGATGTATTTAACGAGAAGTTTCATATACTTCATTTTATCATATTCTTCATATATTTCCACCTCTCCATTTTCACATGTCATGAAAATAACAAGTTTTTTTACAGGTATATTTGTTAATTCGTAAAACATACAAGCGTACGCCACTGCTTGTACAAAATAGTTTTCTATCCATTCTCTAGGTTTAGGTTTTGCAGCAGTTTTAAAATCAATTATTGATAACTCTCCATCATATTCTGCAATGCAATCAACTGTACCAGCAACTCCTAGTTCATTACTATACAGACTTTTTTCGAGTGCGTAAATATTATTTATCTTTCTTAATTTTGGTTTCGATTGTTGAAACAACATTTTAGGACCAGGTTTATCATATTCAACGTCTTTATTGAGAAGATGAGATTCAATTAATTCATGAACTGCAGTTCCTCTTGTTGTTGCACGTTTAGTAATTCTATTTGCTTCATCATTTCCAACTTTTTTTCTCCACCCAACAAAAATTTCTTTATTAAAGTGAGAAGTTACCGACGTAATCGACACCATCGGTTTGTTATTGACTGTGTAGTATCTCACACCATCGATCGATTTCCTACTTAAAGAAGGAAGATCAACATCTTTATGAATAAACATCAAAAACCTAGTTCTATTTTATTAAGTAAATAACTTTTAATAAGACCTGATCTGACAATATCTTCAATACCAAATTCAATTAAATCAAATTCAGGCATTGCACCAATTATCTTCATGAAGTCTAGGATGCCGTTCTTTTCATTTGTTTTTGTGAGATCAGTTTGGGCAGCATCACCGCAAAAATGTATTTTACAGTTCTCACCTACTCTTGTTATTATACTATCTAACTCATGAAAATTCAAGTTTTGTGACTCATCTACGATCACAATACAATCATCAAGTGTTGTTCCCCTAATAAAACTTGTCGTCCAAAATTTCACTGACTCTTGCGTCTTCAAATTACCCCATAACATTTCAAAGTCATTGTCAGATGGTAACTCAAACATGTATTTAACCATGTTCTTGTAAGGTATCTGATACAAGGATGATTTATCTTCATGATCACCTGGTAAATAACCTATCTCTCTTGTCGAGACCATTGATCTGACCACAACTACCCTGTTATAAGGTGTTATAGGATTCAATACCTCTTTTAATGCAAGATACAAAGTGATGAATGTTTTACCTGTTCCCGCTACACCAAACAAATATAAATTTTTATCACTTTTATATGATTCAAAAGCTTTTGTTTGATTGGCAGATAATGGTTTTATATCTACAATCATCTCAGCATTAAATGGTTTTCTTCTTGACATTTGTTTAGCAGACATACCCGCACCTACCTGTGTTGAAGTCTTCTTTTTTCTCGCTGGCATCAGAAATGTGTAGTTTTCTGTGGTTTTACTTTTGAACCTGGCATTGATCCTACCTTAGATAAAACTTCATTCCATCCTCCATCTGTACGACTATACACATCTCCCACTCCACTCACCGCACCTCCAGTGCCTTTTGACCAATCTTTATCCCACTTGGGATTTTCTTTTCTCCACTGATCATACTCTTTCATAGTCATAGAAAATTCCTTTGTTTCACCTGTTTCAGTGTGTTTTACAGGGTATGTTGGCATAATATTTTTATATGTAAATTTATTTATCAAAGTTTATTAAAGATATTATTTTATCTGCTACCCATCTATGCCCTAATTCATTAGGATGATGGTTAGGACATAATATTTCTTTGTGAGATTTTATTAATCCTTGATTATACTCTGGATTATTCCAAATATCTTTACAAAGATGAATTAAATTAATAGTAGATTTCCAATAAAAACTTTGATGTTTTTTACTCCAATCAAGCCATAATGGAATTAATCTAATATTTTTATACTTACAATATAAATCTAGAAAATATAGATTTTTATTTAAGTTTTCATATCCATGGTATTCATTGTATATTAATTTGTAAAACCATTTATTTTTATTTTGACATTTTACACGATTTGCAGGAGCAAATTGGTGTGGAAATGCATCATCACCAAAATATTCTATGCGACTCTCAACAGTAAATTGAATCACTGCAATGTCTACTGTATTTTTATCACAGTAGTCTATAGTTGTTCTTAAAATATAATCATTACTAGCACCACGCATACTTAAATTTTTTTCATCAATATCCAATTCATCACATACTAATTTACTAAATCTCGATTTTCTATTGTCCTCTAATTCATCTCCCCAAGTAATACTACAACCATTAAATAATATTTTCATTCATCTACTCCTTCATACTGCAACATTATTCTATTACCCCATTCTTTTTTCATTGGTATGGTTGTATGAAACTTTCCATCTTGCCATGATACTAAAGTACCTTTGTCCATAAACATAAGTTTTTTATCTAGTGATAATCCAAATAATTGCTCTCTATTCATATCTGGTAATAATTTATATTCTTCATCCGACATGTACTCATAAGTATAATTTTCAATTTTTTCATCAAATCTAAAAATATCATCATCCTTTAAAAATGTTATAACTGATTTTTTTCTATCTAAATTATTTTCATGATTCGCATAATAAACACTGTATGGAAATGTTTGATTAAAAACTATAGTTCCATTTCTTAAATCATCATTTTGTATAGTAATTAACCCTTGATGTGTATATTTTTTATATGATGGAAAATATTCTTCTCGTTTGAAAACGGGATTAAAAACATTTCTTTTCCCTCTTTTATTTTTAATATCATTTCCATCAGTATGTATTTGAACAGGATTTGGTAGATTAAATATGACAAAAGTACAAATCTTACCTTTTCTGTTTATTTTTTGGAATTCCTCATTTAAATGATCAATCATTTCTGGAATCCAATCGGTGTTTATATCTTTTATTTTATCTTCAGGTATTTTTTTATAATTTATGACTTTATCATCACTATATTGTTTTTCAATACTTGGACAATATCTATAATCAAAATCTTCATAATTAGTCCCTGAAACGTAGTCAACTTTAGACGTAATATTATTGAAAGTAATTTCATGAACTTTACATCCTAAAATTTCACACACTTCAAAATAAAATTTTGAAACTACATCTACCCTATCTTCTGAGAGAAAATTAGGAATTTGTACTGATTCCAATTCCAATGTTTTTTAATCCTTTTACTACAGATTCTTCTTCAAAATAGTGAAGACCATCATTACCATTTTGTGCGATAGTATCCATCCTCTTATTTGATTCCTCCTCATCCCAAAGATCATGAATTTTTTCTATATCATTGTCAACCTTATTCATCGTGTTCTCTATTTTTACTTCAATCCATTTTTGTTTCAACCATTGAATCATTTTAATCAAAAAGGGTTGTATAACTGGATGTTGTTTCCACGCCCATATAGTTGCTTTTTGATACCATGCAACCTTTCCTTTTCCTATAAGAAATGTTTTTTCAAATTTAAATTTTGGCATTTTATGTCCTCCTATTTAATTTATAAAACAATATTTTGACAAGGACTCCCTTCATTCCCACGTTGATCGTATAAAGGATTAATTTTTATATTAATATCTCCCTCATAATATGGGACTATTCTTTGAAAATAACTGTGAGTCCCTGTCTTTGGTCTGCTCGGATGATTAGTAAAAAAAACTTTATCAAATAACTCAACATAAAAATAAAGCATAATAAATCCCTTTCTTCCGAAACCTTTAACTTTTTTCTCCAACAATCCATCATTTAAATCATATTTCCAACTCAATTTAAACAATACATTTTCATCATGATGTCTAATTTTGTGATTAAGTTTATAATAAAATTCTTTTTCATCTGAATTATTTTCAAAATATGCAACATCGATTGGAAATTCAGAAATTATATCACTATCAAAATCTACAAATTCATGTCGAGTATTATTTTTTAAACCAATGAGATGTGGAAACATGCATAGTGACATGTTGTCGGGTATCTGTCTTCCTACTCTGTAATGATCACATAGATTATAGAAGTCATATATCATTTTATTTTCAAATAAATGATCTCCAATACACTCGCTTATCACAACATCAATTTTTACAATGTCATTTTTGTAAATAAATGAAGCAGCGTCACCAACAAAAACTTCAATCTTGTCTTCTAAATTTGCTTTTTTTATATTGTGTCTTAAAAATCTTGCTGTTTTATAGTTTCTCTCAATAGCATATACTTTTTTTGCTCCATACTTTATTGCCATGTAAGATAAAATACCACTTCCTGCACCATAATCAATTACTGTGTCACCCTCTTTTATACATTTACTAATTGATTCTTCATATTTACTTGTCCTGTACCAATCATTCACCATAATACGATGAGGGGTGATATTATCGTAATTACCTCTAAACATGGATCACCTTTTTTTTAATTTTAGATTGAACAGCAGCACTAAACTTTAAGGGTTTAGATGTACACATATTACATATAGATTCATGGTTTGTCGAATTATCACAGAAAGTTTTTAATTGATCATCAGAACAATCAACTGACAGTCCCTGTTTTTTATACTCACTCCAAACCAAATCATTTTCTTGATCAGTCACATACAATAATTCATTTAAAAATGCTGAGTTAGGACACTTCCATAAACGCCCATTATATAATTGAGTGTTAGGGCATGAACAATAATAAAAACTTTTTTTTGGATTTTTATGATCGTAAGGATAGACTTTTCCATCCTTTTGTTTTATTGAATAAAACCACTGATCCACATTATCATGATGTTCACTAACAATAACTTTAGGATGATTAAATTTTTTTACGATGTCTATTACTTCAGGTATATGCACACTAATTCTTAAAAATATTTTTGGGTCTTCTAATGCTCTTTTGATCCATTTTTCATTCTGTAAGAGTAATAAGCCATTGGTATAGAGATAAACAATAGAATCAGAACTTGATCTACATGCATTTAATATTTCCTCGCATCGTGGATTTAATAATGGTTCTCCCCCTATAACAGAGATTCTACCTATATCTATTCTTGGAAGTATTTTATTTAAATCATCCAGTAGTGCATCAGTACTAATTTTAGAACCAGCAGCGAAATAATTACTGAAATGATTACAACCTTTACAACTTAAGTTACATCCTATAGATGCACTTACATCAAGAATTTTTAATTTGGGTTTCATCATAAGCAAGGTATGCAGCACCTATTGCTGTACCACCATCATGTGCGATAGGATCAACAAACATATTAATATGTTTATTTTTTTCCTTGAATAATTTATAATTAACAACACAGTTTTGAAAACACCCTCCTGTTAATATTATATTCCAACTATATTTTTCTGCAACTGTAAAAAGAATAGATGCTTTTTTCTCCCATTCTTTTTGAACTTCATATGAAATACCCTTACCAAAAGCAGACAGACCCATGACCTTACCCGCATCTTCTTCATTAAAACCTAGTTCTAATGCAGCGAGTTCAAATTTTCTACCTATACCAAGGTCATCTTTTGTTTGGTATTCTTCATAATGTTTTTTATCCCAACCCCATCGATTGCAGAATATACTCACTGTTTCTAATCCCTTGGTGGTCTTAGATCCATTAGAATCTACAACTATTACGGCAACATCCTTTTTAAAACCAGAACGTCGCCAAGCACCGTATGCATGAGTCAGATGATGGTTGTATGTATAATCATGAATTGAAGCATTAGGAAATAATCTTTTTATGGCAGATTTATCTCTTGCAGTCTTTAAATTTTTAGTTGAGTTTCTCCATTGACAATCAGCAAATCCTATATGATCTACTTTGTCAATATATTTAAATAATGATTTGACTTCATAGTCATATTTTTTTCTTGTTATTCTTTCCGCTTCAAGATATAAATCTATCTCACCATCTTTTAATAAACATATAGAACCATTATTAGAAAAATTAATCCCCAACGAGTTTATTGATTTCTGGGAAGTAGACATAATCTATCTCACTTTTTTTTAATGTATCTAATGCATGATCTGGTGTTTCGACCAGTGGATCTCCAGCAATATTAAAACTAGTATTGAGAAGCATGGGAACGCTCGTTCTACCAAAAAATTTAGAGATGAGATCATGGAATCTAGGGTTTTCCTCATGAGTTACAGTTTGTATTCTACTAGTATAATCATGATGCAAGACAGCAGGTATCTTGTTATGAGTATGTAGACGTGCATCAACAGCGTAGCACATGTGTGGTGATGAATCCATAAGGAACCACTCTTTTACATGATTATATAAAATTGATGCAGCAAAAGGTCTAAACTGCTCTCGCTGTTTTAAATTGTTTATTTTTTCCTGACCATTTGGATCTCTAGGATCGTATAAAATAGATCTGTTACCTAATGCTCTAGGACCTCCCTCTGATTTTCCTTGAAATAAGGCAATAACTTTTTTGTCAACAAGTAAATCAGCCACAGTATCAACTGTGACATCATCACCTTCTATCCTTGAGAGATCGTATCTGATACCGTAATACATAAAAAAAAAGGAGGTGTTACCCTCCCATTATAATCTTAAACTGAAGTCAGTTTGTTAAATTTTATACCTCTATAAACACCGTCGAAATTAATTTTTTTCTTTGATGAAGAAGGTATCTTGTAATTCACTCCTCTGTAAACTAATGTTTTAGTTTCTTTAGTTGAAGTGGAATCTGAAGCAGAATATACTGCTCCTCTGTATTTTAAGTTTGACATTTGATTTGAAGTAATAGGAGAAAATCCCGTTCCTTCTGTGGTAATACCACATACTTGCGTCCTATGTTTCTCCTACAATACATGTTTCATCTACTTTA
>CENP01056178.1_pt1 | contig 37879 bp, 37 predicted proteins | sample 361281 | NCBI WGS metagenome assembly CENP01 (sample SAMEA2591122, study PRJEB7988) | marine metagenome | biome: marine biome (ENVO:00000447); feature: deep chlorophyll maximum layer (ENVO:xxxxxxxx); material: saline water (ENVO:00002010), including plankton (ENVO:xxxxxxxx) | depth 70 m
GAGGTCGCCGGTTCGAGCCCGGTCACTCCCGCCACTAGTTGATAATCGTTTTCATCTAGAAAGTGACAAACTGAGAATTATTCATCAACACAAATGCTTCTTTCTGTCCTGTACACTTTAATAGTAAATGTTATAAGTTAATTTAATTAATATAAGAATCTTTAAGCAATTGCATTAAAGTAGATATTAATAAACAAAATGATTTACAATTTTTTATCAGAATACTTATCAATAATTATTTTTTTATTTATCGCACTCTTCTTAAGCGTTGGTTTTGTTATTGCAAATTATTTAGCATCTCCTTCGAACCCTGATCCTGAGAAATTATCAGCATACGAATGTGGTTTTGAACCCTTTGACGACTCGCGTATGGAATTTGATGTTAGATTTTATCTTGTAGCAATTTTATTCATAATTTTTGATTTAGAAATTGCCTTTCTGTTTCCTTGGGCAATATCCTTAGGTAGTCTCGGGCCAATTGGATTCTGGTCAATGATGATTTTTTTGGGAATTTTAACGATTGGTTTTATTTATGAATGGAAAAAAGGAGCTTTAGAATGGGAATAAAATTTGATCAATTTTCAGGAAAACAAAAACAGATTCCTGAAGAATTTAAAGACCTAGCTAAAGATTTTGCTGACAAGGGATTTATAACAACTTCTTCTGAGAACTTAGTAAAATGGGCAAGAACTGGTTCGTTACATTGGATGACTTTTGGTCTTGCTTGTTGTGCAGTTGAAATGATGCAAACTTCAATGCCGAGATACGATCTAGAAAGATTTGGTGCTGCTCCTAGAGCTTCACCTAGACAATCAGATGTAATGATTGTAGCGGGAACACTTACAAACAAAATGGCCCCTGCATTAAGAAAAGTTTACGATCAAATGCCAGAACCTAGATATGTAATCTCTATGGGTAGTTGTGCTAATGGAGGTGGCTATTATCATTATTCGTATTCAGTTGTTAGAGGCTGTGATAAAATTGTCCCGGTCGATATTTATGTACCTGGTTGTCCTCCTTCTGCGGAAGCTCTTTTGTATGGAATATTACAACTACAAAAAAAAATTAGAAGAGAAGGAAATTTAAATAGATAAAAAATGATTGAAAATTTACAAAAACTTGAAAAGATAATCAATTCTGAGCTTTCTAGCAAAATTAAAAAGTCAATCATTGAAAATAAAGAATTACTAATTGATATTAATGAAGAAGATCTAATAGAAGTAATCCAATTTTTAAAATCAAACGAAAAATTAAAGTTTAGACAACTTATTGATGTAGTTGGAGTTGATTATCCCGAGGAGGAGAAAAGATTTGAATTAGTTTATTTATTTTTATCTCATGAATACAATTATAGAATTAAGCTATCAATTAAATTTCTACCAAATCAAACAATAAGTTCTATTACTAAAATCTTTCCCTCTGCAAATTGGATGGAGAGAGAGGTGTTTGATATGTATGGAATAAAATTTAAAAATCATCCAGACCTAAGAAGAATTTTGACTGATTACGGTTTTAAAGGTCATCCATTGAGAAAAGATTTTCCTTTAACAGGTTTCAATGAGGTTAGATATAGCGAAAAAGAGAAAAAAGTTATTTATGAACCTGTTAAACTTGAGCAAAATTATAGAAACTTTGACTTCGAAAGCCCTTGGGAAGGAACAAAGTACATTAAAGAAGTTAAGAATTTAGAAAAAAATGACAAAAAAAACTAAATCTTTAAATCTAAATTTTGGCCCGCAACATCCCGCTGCTCATGGTGTTTTAAGACTTATTTTAGAGCTAGACGGAGAAGTTGTTGAAAAAGCTGATCCTCATATAGGGTTGCTTCATAGAGGAACAGAAAAACTAATAGAACAAAAGACATATACGCAAGCGCTACCTTATTTTGATCGGCTAGATTATGTTGCTCCTATGAACCAAGAACATGCTTTTGCTTTAGCAGCTGAAAAATTATTAAATATAGAAATTCCCATTAGAGCAAAATATATTCGAGTTATTTTTTGTGAAATAGGTAGAATTTTGAGTCACATTTTAAATGTTACAACTCAAGCTTTAGACGTCGGGGCTTTAACACCATCATTGTGGGGATTTGAAGAAAGAGAAACTTTGATGACTTTTTACGAAAGAGCTTCTGGGTCACGTTTACATGCAAATTATTTTAGGACGGGAGGCGTGCATCAGGATATTCCACTAAAACTTACAGAGGATATTGAGAAATTTTGTAGGTCATTTCCGAAAATTATAGATGATTTAGAGGGATTATTAACTGAGAACAGAATTTTTAAGCAAAGAAATGTTGAGATCGGCATTGTTTCAAAACAAGAAGCCTTAGACCATAGTTTTTCAGGTGTTATGTTAAGAGGTTCTGGTGTCCCTTGGGATCTAAGAAGATCTCAACCATATGAAATTTATAAAGATTTAGATTTCAAAATTCCTATTGGAAAAAATGGTGATTGCTATGACCGCTACCTTTGTAGAATTGAGGAAATGAGAGAGAGTGTTAAAATAATTTTACAATGTATTGAAAAACTTCCAAAAGGACCTATTAAGTCAATTGATGGAAAAATATCCCCTCCTAAAAGAGATGATTTAAAACAATCAATGGAGGCTTTAATACATCACTTTAAGCTTTTTACAGAAGGCTATAGGGTCCCTAAAGGAAATGTTTACACTGCGGTAGAGGCGCCAAAAGGTGAGTTTGGTGTTTACTTAATATCTGATGGTAGCAATAAACCTTATAGATGTAAAATAAGAGCTCCAGGTTTTTCACATCTTCAAGCAATGGATTATCTAATTCGAGGCCACATGTTAGCAGATGTACCAGCAGTATTGGGATCTTTAGATATAGTTTTTGGGGAGGTAGATCGATGAGTTTAAAAAAAGTTCATGATAACCAACCTAAAGAGTTTAAATTTTCAGATGAAAATTTGAAAAAAGCAGAGGAAATATTAAAAAAATATCCAAATAAAAATAAAAAAAGTGCTGTAATGCCATTTCTTTATCTTGCTCAGAAACAAAATAGTAATTGGATACCTTTAGCAGCGATGAAATATATAGCTAATTACTTATCTATACCTTATATATCCGTTTATGAGGTAGCTACATTCTACTCTATGTATAACCTTGAACCAGTAGGTAAACATTTTATTCAAGTTTGCACAACAACCCCTTGCCTTATAAGAGGAGCTGACAAAATTGTTCAGCTATGTAAAGAAAAAATTTCTCCAAACGAAAATCAAATTTCAAAAAAAGGAAACTGCTCTTGGATGGAAGTAGAATGTTTGGGAGCATGTGTTAACGCACCAATGATACAAATTAATAATGATTATTATGAGGATTTAGATGAAAAAAGTACTAAAGAAATCTTATTGTCCCTAATTGATGACAAGCCAATAAAACCTGGGTCTTACAGGAATCGTAAAAACACAGCTCCAGAAAAAAAAAAGATAATTAGTGGAGAAAATCATGCTTAAACCTGAAGATAAAATATTTAAAAATTTATATAATAATTTGGGCTGGGAAATAGAAAAATCGATTGAAAGAGACGATTGGAAAAATACTAGAGACTTAATTTCAAAAGGTAGAGAATGGATAATTCACGAGGTAAAAACATCAGAACTTAGAGGCAGGGGTGGAGCAGGGTTTTCAACTGGCTTGAAATGGTCTTTTGCCCCAAAAGAAGTTGGTTCAAGACCACATTACTTAGTGATTAATGCTGATGAGTCCGAACCTGGAACTTGCAAGGATAGAGATATTTTGAGATTTGAACCACAGAAATTAATTGAAGGTTGTTTAATTGCTGGTTACGCTGTTAATGCTCATATTTGCTATATTTATATAAGAGGTGAATATTTTAACGAAGGACAGAGGTTGCAAGAAGCAATCAATCAGGCTTACAAAAAAAAATATCTTGGAAAAAATGCTTGTGGTTCAGGATGGGATTTCGATATTCATATTCATTATGGTGCGGGTGCCTACATATGTGGAGAGGAAACGGCATTATTGGAGAGCATTGAAGGAAATAAAGGTCAACCAAGATTAAAACCTCCTTTTCCAGCACTTGTAGGTTTATATGGATGTCCAACTATAGTAAATAATGTTGAAACAATCGCAGTCGTTCCTACAATTTTAAGAAGAGGTGGGAAATGGTTTGCATCGATAGGTAAACCAAAAAACACTGGAACTAAAATTTTTTGTATATCAGGAAATGTTAATTCCCCATGTAATGTTGAAGAAGAAATGGGAATACCTTTAAAAGACTTAATCGAAAAACACGCAGGCGGAGTTATCGGAGGATGGGACAATCTTCAAGCAGTAATCCCAGGTGGATCATCTATGCCTCTTTTACCAAAAAAAATATGCGAGACAATTACAATGGATTTTGACTCACTTATTGAGAATAAAAGTGGTTTAGGGACAGCTGGAATAGTTGTTATTAATAAAAACCAAGACATAGTTGCCTGTATGGCTAGGATTGCCAGATTTTATAAACATGAAAGTTGCGGTCAATGTACACCATGTAGAGAAGGAGCAGGTTGGATGTGGAGAATACTAGATAGAGTAACAAAAAGAAAAGCAACTTTTAGTGATATAGAGTTATTATCAGATGTCACAAAACAAATAGAAGGTCACACAATTTGTGCATTCGGAGAAGGTTCAGCATGGCCAGTACAAGGATTATTAAGACATTTTAGAAAAGAAATTGAAAGTCGTTGTAGAGAAGAGCCATTAATAAAAAAAAAGGTCGATACACCATACTTAGTAGACCAACATTTGTTGGAGAACAAAAATGCCTAAAATAATTATAAATGGAAAAGAAATTGAATTTGAAAAAGGAATGACTGTCCTTCAGGCTTGTGAGTTAGCAGATATTGAAATTCCAAGATTTTGTTATCATGAAAAGTTATCAATCGCTGGAAATTGTAGAATGTGTTTAGTTGAAATGGAAAAATCACCAAAACCAATAGCCTCTTGTGCTATGCCAGCTGCGGAAGGTATGAGTATTAAAACTAACACCGCTTATGTTGAAAAAGCTAGAAAAGGTGTGATGGAATTTTTATTAGCAAATCATCCTTTAGATTGCCCCGTATGTGATCAGGGAGGTGAATGTGACTTACAAGATCAATCAATGTACTACGGAGTTGATAAATCAAGATTTGTTGAAAATAAAAGAACAGTTAAAGAAAAGTATATGGGTCCTTTAATAAAAACCCAAATGACAAGATGTATTCATTGCACGAGATGTGTAAGATTTGCGACAGAAGTAGCTGGAGTTCCAGAAATAGGTGCTGTAGGTCGTGGCGAAAATATGGAAATTACTACTTATTTGGAAAAGGCAATGGAGTCCGAACTTTCTGCAAACGTTATAGATCTTTGTCCGGTAGGTGCTTTGACTTCAAAACCTTACGCATTTGAGGCTAGACCTTGGGAATTAAAAAAAACTGAAAGCATAGATGTTATGGATGCTGTTGGATCTAACATTAGAGTGGATACTTACAACTGGGAAGTAAAAAGAATTTTACCAAGGCTAAACAATGAGATTAATGAAGAGTGGATTTCTGATAAAACAAGATATTCATGTGATGGTCTTTTGAAACAAAGGTTAGATACTCCGTATATTAAAAAAGATAACAAATTACAAAAATCAAGTTGGGACGAAGCGATAGATCTTATTAAAAATCATATTAACTCAACTAAACCTGAGGAAATAGCTGGACATATCGGAGATATGGTTAATTTAGAGAATGCTTTAGCTTTTAAGAAATTATTTAAAATTTTTAAAAGTGAAAATTTAGAATTCCGAGAAAAATTTTTTTATATTAATTCCTCTGAAAAAATGAATTATTTATTCAATTCTTCAATTTCAGGTATTGATCAATCAGATTTAATTTTATTGATAGGCACCAATCCTAGGTATGAGGCAACAATGGTAAATGCGCGAATTAGAAAAGCTTTTGTAAGAGGAACGCCAATATACTCAATTGGAGATCCAGGTAATCTAACATATGACTATAAAATTTTAGGAACTAAAACTGATGACTTAAAAAATATATTTAATAATGAAAATGATTTCTCAAAAAAATTATTGTCATCAAGAAAACCAATTATAATTATTGGTGAATCAGCAATCGAACTTCAAAATGGAAAATATATTTTTGAAGAAGTAAAAAAATTTTTAAAAAATAATAATTTTATCAGCAAAGACTGGAACGCTCTTAATTTTTTACCTCAAAATTCATCTACAGTAGGATTAATAGATCTAAAAATATTGTCTGAAGAAAACGAAAAAAGTCAAAACTTCTTTGATAAATTAAAAAATAATAAATTTAAAATTTTATATCTTTTAGGTTCAGATAATTTACATATTAAAAAGAATAAAGAATTTATAATTTACCAAGGAAGTCATGGTGATAGAGGCGCAGAAATAGCTGATGTAGTTCTTCCAAGTCCTGCTTACACTGAGCAAAACGGTTTATATGAAAATTTAGAGGGTAGAGTTCAAGAATGTAAGAAAGCCTCTTACCCTGCCGGTGAAGCTTTAGAAGACTGGAAAATTTTTAATTTGATAATTAAAAGCATAGAGAAAAATAAGCAACTATTAAATTTTGATCTTATAAGAAAAGAAGTATTAAATATAATTCCTAATTTTTCAAAAATTAATGAACTTCCAAATTTTACAGATATTAAAGATCAAGAGGTTAAAACAAACTTCCACAGTGAAGAAATTACAATCAAACATTTAGACTATTACTTTTCTAACTCAATATCTAGAGCCTCAAAGACAATGAGTGAATGTAGACAAATAAACCTTGATCAAAAAAAAACAGGAACAGATAGTTAATGATAGAATATTTGCAAATTTTAGGAACTGAAATTTATAAAATCATGTTTTTAATTGTTCCTGTCTTAGTTTCAGTTGCTATGATTGTTTGGCTGGATAGAAGAGTTTGGGGACTAGTCCAAAAAAGAAGAGGGCCAAATGTTGTAGGTCCGTTTGGTCTTTTTCAAACTATAGCTGATGCTTTAAAATATATTTTTAAGGAAATTATTATACCAGCAAGCGCAAACAAGGTTGTTTTTATTTTAGCTCCAATAGTAACTATGACCTTGGCTTTAGTTGCCTGGGCAGTAATTCCAATGAGCAACGAATTTGTACTAGCAGATATTAATGTAGGAATATTATATTTATTTGCGATTTCATCCTTAGGAGTTTATGGAATAATAATGGGAGGATGGGCTTCTAACTCAAAATATCCTTTTCTAGGAGCAATAAGATCTGCTGCACAAATGGTTTCGTACGAGGTTTCAATAGGCATAATAATAATAAATGTCCTTTTGTGTGTCGGCTCACTAAATTTAAAAGATATCGTCTTGGCTCAAAAAGACTTGTGGTTTATCATTCCGTTGTTTCCAATGTTTGTAATTTTTTTTATTTCCTCTTTAGCGGAAACAAATAGACCGCCTTTTGATTTACCTGAGGCAGAAGCCGAACTAGTGGCAGGCTATCAAACAGAATACTCTGGAATGATGTACGCTATGTTCTGGTTAGGAGAATACGCAAATATACTTTTAATGTGTGCGATGGGTTCAATTTTATTCCTAGGAGGTTGGTTGCCTATAATTGATATTTACCCTATTAACTTAGTCCCAGCACCTGTTTGGATGATATTTAAAATTTTATTTTTATTTTTTTTATTTGCTTTAATAAAAGCTATAGTGCCAAGATATAGATACGATCAGCTCATGAGATTAGGATGGAAAATTTTCTTACCTTTTTCACTAATTTATTTAGTAATGACTGCAAGTTTTTTATTTTATTTTGATAAATTGCCGAAAGGAAATTTTTAATGAATTTAAATCGAATAATAAAAACAATTTTTCTTGCAGAATTTATTACAGGTTTGTATTTAGCCATTAAAGAGCTATTTAAAAAATCTAAAACAATTAATTACCCTTTTGAAAAAGGACCAATAAGCCCTCGTATGAGAGGTGAACACGCTCTTAGACGATATCCAAGTGGAGAGGAAAGATGTATTGCATGTAAATTATGTGAAGCAGTTTGTCCAGCTCAAGCAATTACAATTGAGTCGACCGAAAGAGCAGATGGAAGTAGAAAAACAACTAAATACGACATAGATATGCTTAAGTGTATTTATTGTGGTCTTTGTCAGGAGTCTTGTCCAGTCGATGCAATTGTTCAAGGCCCTAATTTTGAATTTGCTACAGAAACTAGAGAAGAACTTTATTACAACAAGCAAAAACTTTTAGAAAATGGAGATAGATGGGAGTCAGTTCTAGCAAAAAATATAAAGTTAGATAAGCCTTATAGATAAATGATAATTCATTCAATATTCTTTTATTTTTTTTCTATAATTGCAATATTCTCATCTTTAATGGTAATTACCTCTAGAAGCACTATCAATTCGGTTTTCTTTTTAATACTAGACTTCATCTCAGTTGGTTGCCTATTCATTATGGTTGGGGCTGAATTTTTAGGCATGATACTTTTAATAGTTTATGTAGGAGCTGTTGCAGTTTTATTTTTATTTGTTGTTATGATGCTTAATGTTGCAGAACAAAAACAATCATGGTTTATAGGCAAAAAATCTACGCACATACCTACTGGATTAATTGTTAGTGTACTAATTTTGTTAGAATTATTAGTTGTTGTTGGAGGTTGGAAATATAAAGAAGACGTAATGTCAAGTAGTACGCTAGTACTGTCAGATGTCACAAATACCCACCAATTAGGTTTAGTAATGTACACAGATTATATTCTTTACTTTCAAATAGCTGGAATAGTTCTTCTCTTAGCAATGATTGGAGCGATACTTTTAACGTTTAGAGAAAGAGTAGGAGTAAAAAAACAAAGTTATTTTAACCAAATTTCAAGAAATCCCTCATCTGCTATTGAGCTTAAAGAGGCAAAATCTAATCAAGGAGTTAAAATAGATGATTGAAATTAGTTTGGGTCATTATTTATCTTTAGGAGCTATTATCTTTTTTTTAGGTGTAATAGGAATTTTTTTAAATAGAAAAAATGTGATAGTGATTTTAATGTCAATTGAATTAATATTACTAGCGGTAAATATTAATTTAATTTCTTTTTCAATCTTCTCAGGGGACATTTTAGGTCAAATATTCACCATGCTAATTTTAACAGTAGCTGCTGCTGAGGCGGCAATCGGTCTTGCTATCATTGTAGTATATTACAGAAATAGAGGTTCAATCAGAGTAGAAGATATTCATGGTATGAAAGGTTAAATGGAATACGCGATATTATTTCTACCTTTAATTGGATCTATAGTTGGTTATTTAGGAAGATTTGCAACAAAATATTTTTCAGAGATTGTTACAAGTTTTTTAGTTAGTGCCTCAGCAGTGCTATCTATTATAGTTTTTTGGAATGGTATCCAAAATGATAGTTATGGAAATTATAAAATAATTGAGTGGGTTGTTTCAGGGAGTTTCTCAGCTAATTGGTCAATAAATATCGATCCTCTAAGCTCTATCATGCTGGTAGTAGTTACTTTTGTATCTTCATTGGTTCATATTTATTCAATTGGATATATGATTCATGATCCTCATAAACCAAGGTTTATGTCTTACTTATCACTTTTTACTTTCTCAATGTTAGCCTTGGTAGTTTCAGATAATTTTTTACAATTATTTTTTGGATGGGAGGGTGTAGGTCTTTGTTCTTATTTGTTAATTGGTTTTTGGTATAAGAAAGAGACAGCTAACAATGCTGCAATAAAAGCTTTTATTGTAAATAGAATAGGAGATTTTGGTCTCGCTATTGGTATTTTTTTGATTTTCTTCTTTTTTGGAACAATTAATTTTGATGAAGTTTTTACAATTACACGTCAATATTCTGAGGAAAAAGTGTTTTTTCTTGGTTTTAATTTAAATTTGATAACTTTAATTTGTTTATTTTTATTCATAGGCGCCATGGGTAAATCTGCTCAATTTTTATTACATACCTGGTTACCCGATGCTATGGAAGGTCCTACACCAGTTTCTGCCTTAATTCATGCTGCTACTATGGTAACAGCTGGGGTTTTTTTAGTTGTTAGATGCTCGCCACTATTTGAATATTCACAGGTAGCTTTAAATGTAGTCACAATAATAGGAATTATTACAGCAATATTTGCAGCATCAGTAGCTTTAGTTCAAAACGATATTAAAAAAATTGTTGCTTATTCAACATGTAGTCAGTTGGGATATATGTTTTTTGCTGCAGGAATTGGAGCTTATCATGTAGCGATGTTTCATTTATTTACCCACGCTTTTTTTAAAGCTTTATTATTTTTAGGCGCAGGATCAGTCATTCATGCATTCAAAAACGAACAGGATATAAGAAATATGGGAGGTATTATTAAAAAATTACCATACACTTACTTTTTTATGCTAATCGGCACTCTTGCTCTTACAGGTTTCCCTTTTTTATCTGGTTTTTATTCAAAAGATGCAATTATAGAGTTTGCATATTTAAACAATTCTCCTTTAGGAAATTATGCTGCTGTAACTGGAATTTTTACTGCATTTTTAACTTCTATTTACTCTTGGAGATTATTTTTTAAAGTTTTTCATGGCTCATACAATAATAAAAAAATTCCTATAAAAGAAACTCATGAATCTCCATTAGTAATGCTATTTCCTCTTTTAATGTTAGGAATTGGATCAGTATTTTCTGGATATTTATTCAAAGAAATTTTAATTGGAAATCATAGCGATATTTTTTGGCAAACTTCAATCTTTTTTTTAAATGAAATTCAACATGACGCTATCCCTTTATGGTTTTTATTAGTTACACCAGTGTTAGTAACTATATCTATTCCTATTTCATTTTATTTATTTATTTTAAATCCTAAAATACTTGAGGATTTTAAGAATACAAATTTACCTTTATATAAATTTCTTTTAAATAAGTGGTATATAGATGAACTTTATGAAAATGTATTTGTGTTACCGGTTAAAAAAATCGGTTCATTTTTTTGGAAAAAAGGTGATATTGGAATTATAGATAGATTCGGTCCTGATGGTATATCTAAATTAATAAGAATTATTTCAAACAAAGCTGCTCAATTTCAAACCGGATTTATATATGATTACGCTTTTGTAATGCTTTTAGGATTATCAATTTTATTAACTTATTTGATTTTAAAATAAAATGAACTTTCCAATTTTATCAACTCTTATATTCTTACCTTTAACAAGCTCATTATTTATTTTTTTATCAAAAGATAAATCAAATAATTATAGCTCTATTTATATCTCATTATTTAGTAGCATCGCTACATTTCTATTATCAGTTTTTTTGTGGTATTCACTTGACATAAATACAGCTGATTTTCAATTCGTAGAGGAAAAATCTTGGATAAATAATTTTATAAAATTTAAGCTAGGTATAGATGGAATTTCTATATTGTTCATAGTTTTAACAACTTTTATTACACCTATTTGTATAATTTCTTGTATCAACAGTGTGAAGACCAGAGTAAAAGAATTTTTAATTGCTATTTTAATACTTGAAACTTTTATGATAGGAGTTTTCTGCTCTTTAGATTTAGTAATTTTTTATTTATTTTTTGAAGCTGGTTTAATCCCAATGTTTTTGATTATTGGAGTTTGGGGAGGACCTAAGAGAGTTTACTCAGCTTTTAAATTTTTTTTATTTACTTTATTAGGTTCTGTATTAATGCTTGTAGCAATTATTGCGATTTATTGGTTAACAGGGACTACTGATATAACTCAGATTTATGAAATTAAAATTCCAAAAGAATATCAAAACATTTTATGGTTAGCTTTTTTAAGCTCTTTTGCAGTAAAAACACCAATGTGGCCTGTTCATACTTGGCTTCCAGATGCTCACGTAGAGGCACCAACTGCTGGTTCTGTTATATTGGCTGCGATTTTATTAAAAATGGCAGGATATGGTTTTTTGAGATTTTCAATACCAATGTTCCCATATGCCTCAGAATATTTTACTCCATTAATTTATACTTTGAGTATTATTGCTATTATTTACACTTCTCTGGTAGCTTTGATGCAAGACGATATGAAAAAATTAATAGCATATTCGTCGGTGGCACATATGGGTTACGTAACTTTGGGAATTTTTACTCTAACCAAACAAGGAGTAGAAGGAAGTATTTACCAGATGATAAGCCATGGACTAATTTCAGCAGCTTTATTTTTGTGCGTTGGAGTAGTTTATGACAGATTACATTCAAGGCTAATAAGTTCTTATGGGGGTTTAGTAAATTATTTGCCCAAATATTCTTTCCTATTTTTGATATTTGCATTAGCAGCTTTGGGACTGCCTGGAACAACTGGCTTTTTAGGTGAATTTTTAGTGTTAACAGGAACATTTCAGAAAAGTTATTTTGTGGCTATGGTAGCTACATTTGGCGTAATTTTAGGAGCAGCATATATGTTGTGGCTGACTAAAAGAGTAATTTTTGGAGAAACAAATAACACAGACATAAAAACTTTAAAAGATGTAAACAAATCTGAAACTATGATGTTAGTCGCACTTGCGTTTCTTGTAATCTTTTTTGGGTTTTATCCTATGCCGTTGATAGATACATATAGTGAATCCGTAAATAGCTTAATCAATAATTATCAATTAGCTTTAGATTTGAGGTAAAATGTTAAATAACTTAAATATAATGTTGCCTGAAATATTTCTTTCTCTATCTGTTTTTATTATTTTAATGGTAGGTGTTTTTGTAAAAAAAAGTTTTAACCTTATATTTAATCTTTCATCGATAATTATTGTTTTAACTACAATATTAATTTTAAGTAGCCCTAGCGATAAAGAAACAATATTTTTAGATAGCTTCACTAGAGATTTATTTTCAAACTATTTTAAAATTTTAATACTTATTTCCACGTTATTTGTTTTAAATTCATCGAAAACTTTTATAATTGAGAATAAGTTGGATAAATTTGAATATCCAATAATTATTTTGTTATCAATTTTAGGTATGTTCTTTATGGTAAGCTCCAATGACCTAATCTTATTTTATTTAGGTTTAGAATTACAATCTTTAGCACTTTATATTTTAGCATCAATTGACAGAGATAATTTAAGATCTACCGAATCAGGTATTAAATATTTTGTTCTAAGTGCTTTATCTTCAGGCTTATTGTTATACGGCTGTTCATTGCTTTACGGATTTACTGGTTCGACAAATTTTGATTTAATTTTAAATCAGTTAAATAAAGAAAACACGGGAGCAGTTTTTGCAATGGTTTTTATTTTAGTTGGACTGGCATTTAAGGTTTCAGCTGTTCCATTTCATATGTGGACACCTGATGTTTATGAAGGTGCCCCAACTTCTATTACTAATTATTTTGCTGTTGTTCCAAAAATAGCTGGTCTTGCATTACTAATAAAATTTATGTTAATTCCATTTTCTAATATATTGCTCGAGTGGCAAACTATAATTATTTTTATCTCCATAGCTTCAATGATATTAGGCGCAATTGCCGCAATAGTTCAAAAAAATTTGAAAAGGCTTTTAGCATACAGCTCAATTGGGCATATAGGTTATGCTTTAGCTGGTGTCGCTACAGGGGCTATATCAGGGTATAAAAGTACTGTAATTTATATATCTATTTATGTAGTAATGAATATAGGTGCTTTTTCATGTCTGTATTTAATGAAAAAAGATGGAGAATATAAAGAAAAAATATCTGATTTATCTGGAATTGCAAAAAAACATCCAATCCTAGCAATTTCATTTTTGATAATATTATTTTCATTGGCAGGAATACCTCCTTTAGGTGGTTTTTTTGCAAAATTTTATGTCTTTACATCAGTGATAGAACAAGAAATGTATACTTTAGCTATCATTGGACTATTAACAACCGTAATTTCTGCTTTTTATTATTTAAGAATAATTAAAACTATTTATTTTGATGATAGTGTTATGACTTATGATCCAGTGAAAAACAAAGTCGCTCAAATAAGCATAATGATAAGTACTAGTTTATTAGTAACTTTTTTCTTATACCCATCGATATTAAACAAAATTGTAAATGCGATGTTTATTAACTAATGAAAATAAAAGTGATTAAATATAAAACTGTAAAAAGCACAAATGATGTTGCTCATAGATTAATTCACAAAAATCAACATCGGCCTGCAATTATTTTTTCAGACGCACAAAGAAAAGGAAGAGGAACAATGGGAAAAAAATGGGTTTCACAAAAAGGCAACATATTTTTATCAATACTTTTTCAAATTAATCAAAAAAAAATAAACTTTAAACAGTTCTCTGTTTTAAACGCTTTTTTAATGAAGAAGATTATTTGTAAATTAATCTTAAAAAAAATTGATATAAAGTTTCCTAATGACCTTTTATTTGAAAAAAAAAAGATATGTGGAATTTTACAAGAACTTGTTTATATGAATAAAAAAAGTTTTTTAATAGTTGGCATAGGATTAAACACAAATAAATCGCCTACTAGTAAAATTTTTTTATCAACCTCACTTAAAAAGATTATAAAAAAAGATATAGATAATAAAGAAATATTAAAAAATATAAAAAATTACTATGAAAAATTTCTCAATGAAATAAAAAAAACTCCCTATTTCAAGCTTAAAAAAAAATATAAGATATAAATGAATTACTTAATTGGAGATATTGGAAATACATCAACACGAATTTGTATATTAAATGAAAAATTTACAATTCGAAAGTCAAAAATTTTTGAAACAAAAATAATTTTTAAAAATAACTATTTGAAGAAAATATTAAAAAATTTTTTATCAAAAAATTTAAAATCAACAGTATTAATGTCGAGTGTAGTCCCTTTGGCTTTTAAAAAATTTAAAAAGATTTTGAAACACTCTAAATTTAAGACTATAGAAATTAAAGATCTTAACATTAAAAAAATAATTAAAATAAATGTAAAAAATATTGATCAATTGGGTTCAGATAGAATTGTGAATGCTATTGGTGCTAAAAAGTTTAAAAATAGTATTGTCATTGACTTTGGTACTGCAACAACGTTCGATATAGTAAAAGATAGCGTTTATGAGGGAGGAGTTATTGCTCCGGGAATCAAGCTTTCGATGATGAATTTAACAAAATCTACCGCTTTGTTGCCTAAGTTCGTTTTAAAAAACAAACAAACAAGTTATGGCAAAAACTCAAAAGATGCCTTAAATGCAGGTTTTTTATGGGGATACGAGGGTTTAATCAAAACCATATTAAAAAAAATCACTCATTCCTCCAAAAAAAAATATAAGGTTATCCTTACCGGTGGATATGCAAGTTTATTCAACAAATTGATAAAAAGTAAGTCTATGATAGATCAAGATATAACTATCAAAGGTATAGCTAAAGTTTATAAGTATTTAATATGAAAAAAGAAGAATTACTATTTTGTCCTCTAGGAGGTTCAGGAGAAATAGGGATGAATATGAATCTTTATGCCTATGGAAAAGAAGAAGATAAAAAATGGATTATCGTAGATATGGGAGTTACTTTTGCAGATGATTCAGTACCGGGAATAGATTTAATTTTTCCTGACTCTGGATTTATTCAAGATAAAAAAGATGATTTACTAGGTATCGTTTTAACACACGCTCATGAGGACCATATCGGGGCGGTTGCTCATATTTGGCCTAATTTAAAGTGTAAAATGTTCGCAACACCTTTTACTGCGGTTCTAATTCAGGAAAAATTTAAAGAAAAAAAAATAGATATATCGAATTACTTGGAAATAGTTCCTCTTAATAGCAAGATTAAATTAGGACCTTTTGAAATAGATTTCGTAACATTAACCCACTCTATTTTAGAGCCAAATGGATTAAGCATAACTACACCTCTAGGCACAATTTTGCACACAGGTGATTGGAAAATTGATCCTAATCCACTAATCGGAGGAAAAATTGATGAAAAAAAATTAAAGGAAATTGGTGCAAAAGGTGTTGCATCAATGATTTGTGACTCAACGAACATTTTTAGTCCTGGTAGAGCTGGTTCGGAGGCTGATGTAAGAGATAGTTTATTAAAGATTGTGGACAGTAAATCTCAAAAAATTTTAGTAACTTCCTTTGCTTCAAATGTAGCCAGAATGGAGTCAATTTTTTATTGTGCTAAAAAAGTTGGTAGATCTATTTGTTTAGTAGGTCGATCTATGCATAGAATATATAAGGCCGCTAGGCAATGTGGTTATCTGAAAGATTTAATAGAGCCCTTGGAGCCAAGAGATGCCAAAAAAGTAAAAAAAAATAAAATACTTTACTTAGCTACCGGTAGCCAAGGTGAACCCATGGGAGCAATGAATAGAATTATTAATGGAATACATCCAGATGTATTCATTGAGTCTGGAGACTGTGTAATATTTTCATCTAAAATAATTCCAGGAAATGAAAAAAAATTATATTTGTTGCAAAATAAAATAGTCAAAGAAAATATCGAGATAGTAACCGAAGAAAATGCTTTCGTTCATGTCTCAGGTCACCCAAATAGAGATGATTTAAAAGATATGTACGGATGGGTGAAACCTAAGTGTGTGATCCCAGTTCACGGAGAGCACAGACATATGATCGAACATGTAGCTTTTGCAAAAGAACTTCAAATTCCAAAAACTCTTCAAATTGAAAATGGGGATATTATTAAACTTTTACCTGGCAATTCTCCACAGGTTATTGACAAAGCACCTTCAGGCAGAGTTTATTTAGATGGTAATTTAGGAGTAGATTCTGACGCTCAATCTATCAAAGAAAGAAAAAATATATCAATAAATGGTTATTTAGAAATAACTCTTATTTTATCTAATAACGGAAAGATTAAAAAACCAATAATTTCATTTAAAGGCATTCCAGAAAATAATAATGATAATTTTATTTTTGATATGGAGGATGAAATATTCAGTATTTGTAGGAAATTTTCATTAGATAACAAAAATCAAGAAAGAAACTTAATAGAAACAATTAAACAAAATTGCAGAAGATTGGTCAAAGATAGAACTGGAAAAAAGCCTTTAACAAATATTAATATAGCTAGAATTTAATGGGCACAACAGGATCTATTATAATTTATGTAATGATTTGGTGGATAGTTTTTTTTTCAGTTTTACCGATAGGGATTCAATCAAATAAAAGACCCTTTAAAGATTCAATTGAAGGCAATGATCCCGGCGCTCCAAAAAACCCTAAAATAGCTAAAAAATTTTTGATTACAACTATAATTACATCATTGATCTTTATTGTGATATATTATCTTGTAGATAATGATCTTTTAAATTTAAGGAAATTTTTACAATAATGTATCTTTCTAAATTGTTTATACCAACAACAAAAGATCTTCCAGCCGAAGCAAAAATAAAGTCTCATCAATTGATGCTTAGAATTGGAATGATTAAGCAATCAGCAGCTGGAATATACTCTTGGTTGCCGCTGGGATTTAAAGTTATGAAAAAGATTGAACAGATTGTTAGGGAAGAACAAAACACAATAGGAGCTCAAGAAATGTTAATGCCAACAATTCAATCTTCAGAAATATGGAGAGAAAGTGGACGTTATGAAGATTATGGTGAGGAGATGCTAAGAATTAAAGATAGGCAGGGTCGAGAAATGTTATATGGACCAACTAATGAGGAGTTAATAACCGATATTTTTAGGTCAAGTGTGAAATCTTATAAATCACTTCCTCAAATCCTTTACCATATTCAATGGAAGTTTAGAGATGAAATTAGACCAAGATTTGGAGTAATGAGATGCAGAGAATTTTTTATGAAAGATGCTTATTCATTTGATTTAAATGATGATGAAGCAAAAAAATCCTACAACAAGATGTTTTATTCTTATATTAAAACTTTTGAGCGACTTGGCCTAAAAGCTATACCAATGACTGCAGACACAGGACCAATAGGAGGAGACTTATCTCATGAGTTTATTATTTTAGCTGAAACAGGAGAAAGCCAAATTTATGCAGACAAAAGAATTTTTGAAGTGGATTTAAGTAAATATGATTTTTCAGATGATTCCTTGCGAAAAATGCGTAAAGATTATTCATCATTTTATGCAGCAACAGATGAAAAGTTTATAGAAGATGATTTCAACAAAAAAGTAAAGAAAGAAAATCAAATTAAAACTAAGGGTATAGAAGTAGGACATATTTTTTACTTTGGTGAAAAATACTCTAAACCTTTGAATTGTCTAGTTGATACTCAAGAAGGTAAAAAGATTGCTTTAAAAATGGGGTCATATGGAATTGGAATTTCTAGACTTGTAGGGGCAGCTATTGAGGCAAACTATCAAAATGATATAATGAAATGGCCAAGGTCAATATCACCATTTGATGTAGTAATAATACCAAGTATCAGTAAAAATAATAAAGAAAACCTTGAAAAAGCTGAAAATATTTATAATGAATTAAAAAAACAAAATATTGACGTATTGTTAGATGATGTTGATGAGAATATGTCAAACAAATTTAAAAAGCACGACTTAATTGGTATTCCTTACCAAATAATAATTGGTTCTAAATCTGAGGGTGACATCCTTGAATTTAAGGAATTAAATTTAAAAAGCGAAATGTTAAGTCTTGATAAAATTAAATCAAAATTAAAAAATTAATAAATTGTTTACAAAAGCTGAGAGACTTATTTCTTTAAGAAATTTAAGACCCAAAAAAAAAGAGGGTTTTTTACAAATTATTTCAATATTTTCTTTCGTAGGAATTATGCTTGGTGTTGCAATTTTAATAATTGTGATGTCTGTAATGAATGGTTTTAAAACAGACTTAACAAACAAAATTCTCGGACTTAATCCTCACCTAGTAATTCAGCCAAATAATTTTATAATAGAGGATGATTTTATTTCAAAATTAAAAAAGGATTTTAAAGAAATAACTTTGAGCAAGTCCTACGCAGGTGAAGGTATAGTTATTAGCAATGACAATACTAAAGGCATAATCTTAAAAGGAATAGATAAAAATGAAAAAAATATTAAAGAATTTTTTAATAATTTTATTTCTCAAGGAGATTTAAAAAATTTTAATTTAAATGAAGTCTTTATAGGTTCTGAACTTGCTTTTAATTTAGGTTTGAAAAAAGGAGATACTTTAAGTCTAATGTCATCAGCTTTTATTGCTACTCCATTAGGACGATTGCCAAAACAAGAAATTTTTAAAGTAGCTGGAGTTTTTAACACAGGCTTTTTAGATTTTGATAGAAATCTTATTTTTGTAAATATTGAGGATGCTTTATCAATCTTCAATAAAGAGAATAGTGACAAGAATATTGAAATATACTTAGAAAACCCTTTAGAAGCAAATTTTTACAAAGAAAAAATTCAAAAAATAAATCAAAATTATTTTATCTATACATGGTCAGATTTAAATAGATCTCTTTTTAGTGCTTTAAAAGTAGAAAGAAATGTAATGTTTATAATACTCTCTTTAATAGTAGTTGTGGCTGCTTTTAACATTATCTCTGGTTTAACTATACTTATAAAAAATAAAACTAAGGAAATAGCTATTTTAAAAACTTTAGGCTTAAGCAACAAATCAATTAAAAAAACTTTTTTTTTGACTGGATTAACAATAGGTTTTTTTGCAACAATTAGTGGTGTTATTTTAGGAGTTTTATTTTCTATCAATATTGAAAAACTAAGAGTTTTTTTATCAACTGTTTTTAATTTTGAAATTTTTCCATCAGATATTTATTTTCTAGATAAACTACCTAGTGAAATTAACTTTAATTCAATTTTAATCATTTTTATTATCTCATTGATCATTTCAGCTATTGCCTCTTATTTACCGGCGATGAAAATTTCAAAAATGAATACTTTTAGGGCTTTACGATATGAGTAGGATTTTACTAGAGGCAAACGATTTAAAGAAAAGTTTTGATCATATAAATGGCTCTATTACACTCTTTAGTAGCTTGAATTTAAGAGTTAAAGAAGGTGAGTTAGTTGCCCTGATTGGTCCTTCTGGTTCGGGCAAATCCACTTTACTTCATTTATTTGCTTTATTAGATGAACCATCAAAAGGTAAAATTATTGTAAATAATCAAGATACTAAAATTTTATCAAACAATCAAAAAGATGAGTTAAGAAAAAAAAATATTTCAATAATATTTCAAGACAATAATTTGTTAACAGACTTTACTGCAATTGAAAATGTCATGATGCCATTAATCATAAAAAACGAAAATAAAAAGATTATTTCACAAAAAGCTGAGAAAATTTTAAAAAGTTTAAAAATATTTAATAGATCAAATCATTTCCCTAGCCAATTATCTGGTGGTGAACAACAAAGAGTGGCTATTGCAAGAGCTTTAATTGCAGAAACAAAAATTATTTTAGCAGACGAGCCCACTGGTAATTTAGATTTTAAAACTTCTAAAGAAATATTTTCACTTTTTTTAAAATTAAAAAAACTTAAAAAAACAATAATCTTTGCAACTCATAATAGAGAACTTGCTAACAGGGCTGATTACAAGTTGTTTATTTCTGATGGTAATATAAAACGAATGAATGATCGGAAATGACAAAAATTTTAACAACATAAAAATTCATACCCAGTACTCAATTTGCGAAGGTGCAATCAAAATAGACGACCTAGCTCAATACTGTAAGGCTAATAAAATAAAATCTCTTGGACTAGCTGATAGTTTTAATTTATGCGGTGCTTTAGAATTTTCTGAAAAATTATCTAAAGTAGGAACTTTACCCATTATCGGCACTCAAATTAATCTTAGAGAACAAAATATTGTTGGAAAAATAACTCTCTATGCAAAAACAGAAGATGGTTATAAAAATTTGACAAAATTATCATCGCTAAGTTATCTAAAAAGTAAAGAAACTGAGGAGCCAGCATGTGAGATTAAGGACTTAATAGCAAATAATAAAGACCTGATCTTATTGACAGGCAATTACAGAGATTTTTTTGGAAAATTATTTCAAGCAAACAAATTCAAAATTTTTAACAAAACTACAGCTTTATTAAAAAAATTTTTTACTGATAGAATATATTTTGAAATTCAAAGACATAATGAAAAAGATGAAAAAATTTTTGAAAATTATCTTCTAAATAATTCAAAATATTTAGATATACCTTTAATTGCTACTCAAGAAGTTTTTTATCTAAAAGAAGAAATGTATGAAGCACATGATACTCTTAGATGTATAGGAGAAAAAAATTTTGTAGATGATAAAAATAGATTCAAATTAAGCAATCAACACTTTCTAAAAAAAGATAGTGATCTTAAAGATATATATTCTGATATCCCAGAAGCTTTAGAAAATAACTACAATTTTCACTTAAGATTTAATTTTAAACCAAAAAAATCAAAACCTATTTTACCATCTATTGCTAACGCTCAAAGTAATTCTCCAGAGGAAGAGCTTAGTAGGCTGGCTAAAGATGGATTAGAAAACAGAATAAAAAATTTTATCATAAAAAAAAATGCATCTAAAAGTGAAGATCAAATTAAAAAGATTTATGATGATAGGTTAAAACATGAAATTAATATTATTAATTCAATGGACTATGCTAGTTATTTCTTAATTGTATCAGATTATATTAAGTGGGCAAAAAAAAATTCTATACCAGTTGGGCCAGGAAGAGGTTCTGGAGCTGGATCTTTAGTTGCTTATTCATTAGATATTACTGATCTTGATCCAATAGAATATGATTTGATTTTCGAAAGATTCCTCAATCCTGATAGAATTTCTATGCCTGATTTTGATATAGATTTTTGCGAGGAAAAGAGAGACCAAGTGTTTGAATATTTAAAAACCAAATATAAAGGTGGAGTAGCGCATATAATAACTTTTGGTAAGCTCAAAGCAAGAATGGCTTTAAGAGATGTCGGAAGAGTCTTAGGATTGTCATATGGCCATGTTGATAAACTTTGTAAAATGGTTCCCTTTGATCCATCCAGACCATTAACTTTACAAGAGTCCATTGATAGAGAACCTAGATTTAAAGAAGAAGTAAAAAGTAATCCAAAAGTTAAAAAACTTTTGGAGCTATCTTTAAAATTAGAAGGGCTTAACAGAAATATGGCAACTCATGCTGCTGGCGTAGTAATTGCAGGAGAAAAATTAGCAGAACAGTTTCCCCTTTATGTAGACCATAGCTCAAATCTTATTCTACCTTCAACACAATATGATATGTATTCATCTGAAAATGCTGGACTCGTTAAATTTGATTTATTAGGTTTAAAAACTTTAACAGTAATTGACAAAACTTTAAAAAGATTAAAAAATAAAGATATAGATTTAGACATAAGTAAAGTTAATCAAAACGATGATAAAGTTTTCTCTCTTTTATCAACTGGTGAGACCACTGGACTGTTTCAATTGGAAAGTGCTGGAATGAGAGAAGCTATCAAACAAATGAAACCTAACAGGTTTGATGATATAATAGCTTTAGTAGCTTTATATCGTCCAGGTCCAATGAGCAATATACCAATCTATAATGATTGCAAAAATGGTAAAAAGGAACCTGATTATATTCACCCAACATTAAAAGAAATATTAAAGCCAACTTATGGAATTATTATTTATCAAGAGCAAGTTATGCAAATTGCTCAAACTTTAGCTGGCTTCACTGCTGGTGAGGCAGATATTCTTAGAAGAGCTATGGGGAAGAAAAAAAAATCTGAATTAGATAAACAAAAAGAAAGATTTATAAGTGGAGCGATTAAAAATGGAATTACCAAAGATGTAGCTAATTTTGTCTTCACTAAAATTGAACCGTTTGCTCAATATGGTTTTAATAAAAGTCATGCTGCCGCTTATGCTTTAATTGCTTATCAAACAGCATTTTTAAAAACTTATTATAAAGAGGATTTTATAGCTGCAACAATGTCTACTGAATTAACTAATACCTCTAAGCTTAGAGAGTTTGTAGAGGAATTAAAGAGATTAAAAGTAGAAATAATTAAACCATCTATGAATAAATCTTTTGCAGATTTTAAAGCAGAAAAAAATAAAATTTATTATGGTCTAGGTGCAATTAAAAATGTTGGACATGAAGCCATTTCCAACATAATTCACGAAAGAGAAAAAAAAGGAAAATTTAAGTCCATGTTTGATTTTATTAATAGAGTGGACATAAAAGATGTCAATAAACTACAATTAGAAGGATTAGTAAAATCAGGAGCATTTGATGAGTTTAATAAAGACAGAAATCAAATATTTAATTCTATACCTAAAATTATTCAAACAATTAAAAAAATTAATGAAGACAGAAATAATAACCAATCTAATTTATTTGAGGAAACAATTGACGAAAAAACAGATTTTGATTATGTCGAGTCAACTCAATGGAGCAAAAAGGAGCTTCTAAAGGAAGAATTTAAATCTCTAGGTTTTTTTATTTCAGACCACCCTTTAAACGAATATCAAGAAATTTTTAACCAGTTAAAGATAACTTCTTATCAAGATTTTTTAAATAATAACGAAAATGAAGCTCAGGTAGGTGGAACTATAATGTCTTTACAAGAAAAAAAAAGTGCAAAAGGGATGCCTTTCGCTATTATAAAATTTAGTGATAATAATGGAGAATTTGAACTTTTCCTATTCTCAGAAAATTTAATTAACAACAGAGATAAACTTAAAGAAGCAGACTCTTTTATTTTAACTTTACAAAAAGACAGATTAGTTAAAGATAATACTCAAAGACGAGTAAATATTAGAAAGATTACGAGTTTAGATAGCATAATTAATAAACCTTATACAAATGTTACTATTGAACTAGATGACAATTTTAATATTGCTGAGTTAAAAGATCTTTTAAAAAAAGAGGGTGAAACAGAAATAAAATTTATAATTCATAACAAAAACAACAAAATTTTTTATAGACTTCAGAATTTAAGAAAATTTGACTATAATCAATTAAAATTGATTAAAACTAAGGAATACGTTAAAAAAATAACTGTTTAGAAGGTTGATTTTTTAAATTTGTCGTATATATCAGTTAATAATTACGCACACAGTTTTTAGGGCATTGCCCTCCCGGTCCAGAAATGGAGTAACTGTGGTGGATTAACCGGAAAATATTATGAACGTACCTAAAATAGATATTAAACAATTACTAGAAGCAGGAGTACATTTAGGACACAAAACTCTTAGATGGAATCCAAAAATGAAAGAATTTATTTTTGGAGAAAAAAACTCAATTCATATAATTGACTTGACGCAAACAGTTGAGTTTTTAAAAAATGCGCTTTTACAAGTTCACAAAACAATAGCTAGCGGGGGAAAAATTTTAATTGTATCAACTAAAAAACAAGCTTCGGAACAAGTAAAAGATTTGGCAAAAGAAACAAATCAATTTTTTGTAAATTATAGATGGTTAGGAGGCATGCTAACCAATTGGAATACTATTCAAAATTCTATTAAAAGACTTAAGAAATTAGATGAACAACTTTCTAAAGAAAATTTAGGATTTACTAAAAAGGAGATTTTAAAGTTCAGTAAAGAAAAAGAAAAACTACAAAGATCTTTAGGCGGAATATCCGAAATGAAGAAAACACCAGATTTAATTTTTATTATTGATACTAACATAGAGTCTTTAGCTGTAGCTGAAGCAAAAAAACTTAAGATACCGATTATTGCAATTTTGGATACAAACTCAGATCCAACAGGAATAAATTTTCCTATACCAGGTAATGATGATGCAAGAAGATCAATAAATCTTTATTGTGAATTATTAAAAAATACAATTAAAGAGGCAGAAAAATTCATCAAAGAACCCGAAGTAAAAGATGAAAAAAAAGTAGTAAAAAAACCTCAGATCAAAAAAAAATAAATAATCATACCTAATGTCAAATAAGGACTTATTAGATAATATAAAAAAGCTTCGTGAATTAACTGGAGTGGGATTTAAAGACTGCAAACTTGCTTTAGATGAGACCAAAGGAGATATTGAAAAATCAATTGAGTTTTTAAGAAAAAAAGGAATAGCAAAGGCGTCAAAAAAGATGAGCCGAACTGCATCAGAGGGTTTGGCATTGATCAAAGAAGATAAAGGAGAAATTTCGTTAATTGAAATTAATAGCGAAACAGACTTTGTGGCAAAAAATAAAGATTTCATTTCGTTTTGTAAAGAGCTATCCGATTTAAATTTTTTAAATAAAGGTGACTTAGAAAAATTAGGAAAAGCAAAAATGAAAAATGGTAATTTAGTTAATGATAATTTAGTAAATCTTATAGCAAAAATAGGTGAAAAAATTACAATCAGAAGATCAAAATATTTTGATAAAAAGGATGGTTTAAATTTTTATTATGTTCATTCAGCTATTGAAAAAGATATTGGTAAGATAGCTTCAATTGTAAAGATTAAAGGAATTGAAAAAGGAAAAAATGATGATTTAGGAGGTAAAATTTCTATGCACATAGCAGCATCAAATCCTTTAGCTATTACTAGCCAAGGAATAAATAAAAAAATAATTGATAAAGAACTAGAAATTATAAAAGCAGAATTATCAAATTCTGGTAAACCTAATGAAATGATTGATAAAATATCAAAAGGTAAAATAAACAAATTTATTAGCGATAATACTCTTTTAAATCAAGTTTGGATTATGGATCCTAAAAAAAAAGTTTCTGATATACTAAAAGAAAAAAAAATTGATCAAAATATAACGATTTTAGATTTTGTAAGATATAAAGTAGGTGAAGGAGTTTAATGAGTACTGAATTTAATGAAAAAAATTATTTATCAAAAATGGATAAGAGTATTCTGTCATTAAAAAAAGACCTTTCAACATTAAGAACAGGTCGTGCTAACTCAAATATGCTCGATACCATTAAAGTAGATGTTTACGGCCAAATGATGCCAATAGATCAATTAGCTACTATCAGTGTGCCAGAGGCAAGATTAATATCTGTGCAAGTTTGGGATAAATCAAATGTCTCAATAATAGACTCATCTATTCAGAAATCTGATTTAGGAATAAATCCACAAATTGATGGCCAGATAATTAGACTTAGAATTCCTGATTTAACGGAGGAAAGGAGAAAGGAACTAATTAAAATTTTAAAAAATATGGGTGAAAAATGTAAAGTTTCAATACGAAATATTAGAAGAGAAGCTAATGAAGATTTAAAAAAAAAACTAAAGGATAAAATTATTTCAGAGGATGAAAATAAAAACTTTGAAAAAAACACTCAAAAAATGACTGATTTAAGTATAGAAAATATTGAAAAAATTTTACTAGCGAAAGAAAAAGAGATTTTACAAATATGAATAAACTCAACCACGTTGCCTTTATTATGGATGGTAATGGAAGGTGGGGGCTCAAGAAAAAAAAAGGAAGGAACTTTGGGCATTTAAACGGTGTTGGTACTGTAAAAAAAATAGTTAAATGTTCAATAAAATATAAAATTCCTTTTGTTACATTCTACGTATTTTCAACTGAAAATTGGAAAAGGCCTCAAAGTGAGATAAATTTTTTATTCAAATTAATAATTACATATTTTAAAAAAGAACTTAATAATGTCATATCCAATGGAATAAAAATAAATGTTATCGGTAAATTAAATAAATTGCCAAATAAAATTAAATTCGCTTTGAAAAAAGTAATTAACGATACAAAAAAAAATAAAAAAATAACAGTTAATTTAGCTATAAATTATGGATCAAAAATTGAAATTATTAGCGCTATCAACAAAATCAAAGCCAAAGGGAAGCTTACTGTAAAATCATTATCTAAATCACTCTACACTCATAATGTTCCTGATCCTGATATATTAATTAGAACAGGGGGACATAAGCGGTTAAGTAACTTTATGTTATGGCAATTAGCTTATGCAGAAATTTATTTTATAAAAAAATTGTGGCCTGATTTTAATGAAAATGATTTTAAAGAGGTGATTAACGACTTTAAAAAAGTAAAACGAAACTTTGGTTCAATTTAATATGTCAAAAAACTTAAAAAAAAGGATTTATACGTCTTTAGGATTATTTTTTTTATTATTTCTAATAATAATTAATAATTACTTTTTGGTATCTGTACTACTTATTATAGGAATTTTCTCTTTAATGGAATTCTTTAAAATGATGTCTTTAATTTTACTTAAAGATAAAAAAAAACAATACTTATTTAATATCTTATTTGTAATTTATATATTTTTTATTAATATCTTAGTCGTAGTTTTTTCATATAACGTACACTTAAAAATATTAATTTTTTTAATTCTTTTGACTTGTATTTTTTCAGATATAGGAGGTTATATTTTTGGAAAAATATTTAAAGGTCCCAAATTAACAAAGATTAGTCCAAATAAAACTTTTTCTGGTGCTCTTGGATCTTTGTTATTTTCATCTTCTTTTTTACTTTGGGCTAACTATTCATTGACTGATAATATTGAAATTTATTTAATTGTAACTGGCTGTATAATTTCAGCTAGCTGTCAATTAGGAGATCTCTTTTTTTCTTATTTGAAAAGGAAATCATTTTTAAAGGACACTGGTAATTTTCTTCCTGGTCATGGCGGTGTTCTAGACAGAATCGATGGAATTTTATTGGGTCTTCCTATAGGAGTACTAACCTTAACGGTTTTATATTAAGATGAAAAAAAATATTTCTATTTTGGGATCTACAGGCTCTATAGGACTGAGTACTTTAAAAATTATAAGTAAAAAAAAAAAATTATTTAATATTAATGTCTTAGCAGCTAATAAAAATTATAAGTTAATATATCATCAATTAAAGAAATACAGACCAAAAGTGTTTCTAATAACAGATTTAAAAGTTTTTCAAAAAATTAATAAAATACATAAAAATAAAAAAACAAAATTAATAAATAATATTGATTCAAACAAAAGATTTATTCAAAATTCTGATATTACTATTTCAGCTATACCTGGGATTGCTGGATTGAAGCCTACCATTGAGTTAATTAAAAAAAGTAAAAAAGTTTTAATAGCAAATAAAGAGTCAATAATATGTGGGTGGAGTTTAATAAAAAAAACTGCGTTCAAACATAAATCAAAGATTATTCCAGTAGACTCAGAACATTTTTCAATAATGAAATTATTAGAAAAACAAAATATAAAAGATGTAAAAAAGATCTATATTACTGCATCAGGTGGTCCTTTTCTAAATCATAAAATTTCAAAATTAAAAAAAGTTAAACCACAAGACGCGATTAAACATCCCAAATGGAAAATGGGTAAAAAAATTTCAATAGACTCTGCAAGTTTAATGAATAAACTCCTTGAAGTAATAGAAGCTAACAAGCTTTTTAATCTTGATATTAAAAAATTTGATATTGTAATACATCCGCAATCTTTGGTTCATGCAATTGTGGAGTTTAAAAATGGTTTGTATAAATTTATTTATCATGAAACATCAATGCTTGTCCCTTTAGCAAATGCAATATTTGATAGTTCAGTTACCATTGAAGATTTCATAAAACCTAAATCTCACTCAAAAAAATCTATTTTTTTTCAAAAATTAGATTTTTTAAAAGTTGACAAAAAAAGATTTCCTATTGTAAATCTTAAACCTAGATTAGCTGAACTTAAATCTACCCCAATTATTATAAATGCGGTTAATGAAATATTAGTTGATCAATTTATTCAAAAAAAAATACCTTTTACATCCTTTTATAAGTACATTTTGATGGTTCTGAACGATAGAAATTACAATAAATATGCTATAAAAGAACCTAAAAATATAAGTCAAATTTTGCAAGTAGATCAATGGTCAAGAGAAACTATAAGTAGAAAAATATTAACAAACAAAAATGTATAAATTATTATTAATTTTATTTTTATCACTTTTCACAAACCTATTGCAGGCTGAAATAGTTGAAAAGATAGAAATTTCCGGTAACAACAGAGTAAGTAGCGACACTATCAAAATTTACGGCGATATAAGTCTAAAAAAAGATTATTCAGAAAAAGACTTAAATAAGATATTGACAAATTTATATTCAACAAATTTTTTTGAAGATGTAAAAATTAAACTTGTTAATAATGTCTTACTGATACAAGTTTTAGAATATGCTGTAATAAATGAACTTATTATAATTGGGGAAGATAATAAAAAATATAAAGAGCAAATAATAAAGATTATTAATTTAAAACAAAAAGATTCATTTATAAAAAATAATTTAAATAAAGATGTTGAAATAATTAAAAAATTATATTCCTCTTTAGGTTTCAATTTTGTTGAAGTAAATACAAAGATAAGAGAAATTGATAAAAGTAATTTAGATTTAATTTTTGAAGTCGATAAAGGAAAAGCCACAAGAATTAAAAAAATAATTTTTACGGGAGATAAAAAAGTAAGAGAGAAAAGACTAAGAGATGTTATAGCTAGCGAAGAGTATAAATTTTGGAAGATTATTTCTAGAAATTCAAAATTTAGTGAGAACTTATTAAATTTAGATAAACGATTACTTACTAATTACTATAAGTCTTTAGGTTATTATGATGTCGAAATATCTTCTCAGTCAGCTGAGTTAAAAACTGATAGTCAAGAAGTCGAAATTACTTATTCTATAGAAGCAGGGACCAGGTATATCATTAAAAAAATTACAACTAATGTAGACCCAATTTTCGATAAAGATATATTTTTTCCTTTGAATAAAAAATACCAAAAAATAATAGGTGAATATCATTCACCATTTAAAATAAAATTGTTATTAGAAGATATAGATGAATTAATTGAAAAGAACAATTTACAGTTCGTAGAACATAATGTTGAAGAGATTATTGAAAATGAATCTATTGTTATAAAATTTAATATTTATGAAGGTAAAAAAATATTAGTTGAGAGAATTAATATTCTAGGTAACAATGTTACAAATGAAAGCGTTATAAGGAGTGAACTTTTAATAGATGAAGGCGACCCTTTCACCAATTTGAAGTTAAATAAATCAATATCAAAAATAAAATCTAGAAATATTTTTGGAGATGTAGAATCTAAAGTAATAGATGGATCTTCTTCGGACTTAAAAGTTATTGAAATTTCAGTTGAAGAAAAACCTACTGGTGAAGTTAGCGCAGGTGCTGGAATAGGTACAAATGGTGGTAGTTTTGCATTCATAGTTAAAGAAAACAACTGGCTAGGTGAAGGTAAAAATGTTTCTTTCGATCTTGATCTTGATCAGGAGTCATTAAGAGGTACTTTAAATTATATAGATCCAAATTATGATTTTTTAGGAAATTCTTTAAATTATTCTATTAGTAGCACAACTAACGATAAACCCAATCAAGGATATGAAAACGCTATACTTTCTGCTGGGGTTGGTACAACTTTTGAACAATATAAGGATGTATTTGCAAAACTAGGTTTAAATGCTAGTTACGATGATTTAAAAACTTTCGATAATGCATCAGATTCTCTTAAAAAACAGGCGGGTAATTTTACCGAACTTGCAGGTTTTTATGGCTTTAGTTTTGATAAAAGAGATAGAGCGTTTATGCCAACAGATGGTGCAATAATTGGTTTTGATCAAACTTTTCCAATAATAGCAGATAAAGCTTTTATTGGGAATACTATATACGCAAGTTCTTACAAAACTATTAGTGAAAATGTAATTGGTGCAGGTAAATTTTATATAACTTCAGTTAATGGATTAGGAGAAGACGTGAGATTAAGTAAAAGAAAAAATATTTCTACAAAAAGACTAAGAGGCTTTAAAAAAGGTAGAGTTGGTCCAAAAGATGGAGATGATTTTGTTGGTGGAAATTATGCAGCTGCATTAAATTTTGAAGCAAATTTACCAAGGTTATTACCAGAATCGACAAAAACAGATATTGGAATGTTTCTAGATTTTGGAAATGTTTGGGGAGTAGATTATGACGATAGTATTGATGACTCTAATAAAATTAGATCCTCAGCTGGAGCAGCGGCTAGCTGGATGTCCCCGATAGGTCCCATGACATTTATTCTATCAACTAATATTTTAAAACACTCAACAGACGAAACTGAAAGTTTTAATTTTAATTTAGGCACAACTTTTTAATATGAATAAAAAAAACTTTATCATTTTATTTGTAATAATAATTTCTTTTAGTGTATCAAATTTGTTTGCTGAAACCCCATATTATTTAGATTTTAAATACATTTTGAATAAAAGTGAGGCTGGCAAAAAGGCTCAAGCATCTTTAAAAAATCAACTAGAGACTGGAATAAAAAACTTAAAAGAAAAAGAAAAAAAAATACAAGAAGAGGAAAAAAAAATTATCTCTCAAAAAAAAGTATTGTCTGGAGACGAATATAAAAAAAAAGTTACTGAGTTAAGGAATAAAGTCTCAAATTTGCAAAAAGAAAGAAACTCATTACTAGCAAAAGTTTCAAAACAAAGATTAAAAGCAAAAGCTGAGCTGCTTAAGAGTTTAAATCCAATAATAAAAGAATATATGAAAGAAAAAAAAATAAGAATGGTAATAGATAAAAAAAGTATGCTTTTAGCTGATGAAAATTTAGATATTACTGAAGATATTATAAAAATACTTAACACAAAATTAAAATCAATAAAATTAAACTAAAACGTTTAATGTCATCAAAATCTTTTTTTAAAAAAAAAACCTTTTTTGTTAATAATCTTTTTCCTAATTTTAGTTCTAAAAATAATATAAAAATTAATAATATTAGAACCCTCAAATATGCTGAAAAATTTGATTTAACTTTTTTTGATTCTGTTAAATACAAACCTTTTGCTCAAGATACTAACGCATCATTTTGCATTACTACAAAAAAACTTGAAAAATTTTTGCCTAATAAATTAGAAAAAATAATTGTAAAAAATGTTTTATTCGAATTAGCAAAAGTTTTAAAAAAAATGTATCCCAGCGCAGATATTGATTATCCTGATTTTACCCTAAAAAACCCTAACAAAAAAAAATACAAAAGTGTAAAGTTTGGTAATAATGTTTTAATTGGTAAAAATGTAAAAATTGGTAAAAACTCACAAATTGGATCTTTTTCTGTTATTGAGCACGATGTTGAAATAGGTAAAAATTGTGTAATTGGATCTAATGTATGTTTGAAAAGTACAACTTTAGGAAACGATGTGATTATACAAGATAATTGTAAAATAGGTTCAAAAGGTTTCGGCTTTATTCCTTTAAAAGAAAAAAATTTTAAGATTCCGCACATTGGAAAGGTTTTAATTAAAGATAACGTAGAAATTGCCTCCGGATGTACAATTGATAGAGGCTCAGTTGATGACACAGAAATTGGAGAGAATACTTATCTAGATAACCAAGTTCATGTTGCTCATAATGTAAAAATTGGATCAAACTGTATGATAGCTGGACAAGTTGGTTTTGCAGGAAGTTCAACAATTGGAAATAATGTTTCTATTGGTGGTCAAGCTGGGATATCTGGACATTTAACAATTGGAAATAACGTTAAAATTGGAGGTGGCAGCGGGGTAGTTAAAGATGTCGAAGATAATCAAATAGTAATGGGATATCCCGCAGTACCTTTTAAAGAATTTATTAAAAATTGGAAAAAATAATGAGTGAGACTGAGATAAATAAAAAAAAGATTGAAAGTTTATTGCCTCATAGAGAACCAATGTTATTGATTGATAGATTAACAAAAATAGTTCCTTTAAAATCAGCTACTGCAATAATGAATGTTAAAAAAGATGGTTTCTATGTCCAAGGACATTTCCCAGATCAACCAGTAATGCCTGGTGTTTTGATTGTAGAGGCGTTCGGTCAGGCTGCAGCTGCATTAACAGCCCATGGCATTGACCCAAAAGAATATGCTAATAAACTTGTTTATTTAATGAGTGTAGAAAAAGCAAGATTTAGAAGTCCAGTTATACCTGATTGTGAATTACATTTAGAAATTGAAGCTGTCAGATCTCATGGTCGAGTTTGGAAATACAAAGGTATAGCAAAAGTTAATGGAAAAAGAATGGCTGATGCAGAGTGGTCAGCAACTATAGTAGACAGAAAATAATGATTCATAAATCGAGTGTAGTAGACTCTAAAGCTAAAATTTTAAAAAATGTTAAAATTGGTCCATTCTGTTATGTGGGTCCAAACGTAATTCTTGAAGAAAATGTAGAGCTAGTATCGAATGTTCATATTGAAGGCAATACAAAAGTTGGAAAACGAACTAAAATTTTTCCATTTGCCAGTATAGGAACCCAACCACAAGATCTTAAATTTAAAGGTGAAAAAAACAGTCTTGATATAGGAGAAGATAACTTAATACGTGAATATGTAACTATTAATCCGGGCACTGCAGGAGATAAATCAAAAACAATTATAGGTAATAATTGCTTGTTTATGATTTCTTCACATATAGCTCATGACTGTATAATTGGTAATAACGTTATTATAGCAAATAATGTTCCGTTGGGTGGACATGTTATAATCGAAGACTCTGTAGTTATTGGAGGAAATTCAGCAGTTCAGCAGTTTACTAGAATAGGAAGATTAGCAATGATCGGGGGGATGACCGGAGTTTTAAAAGATGTGATTCCTTTTGGATTATCAATTGGAAATAGGAATTATTTAGAAGGTCTTAATTTAATAGGACTTAGAAGAAAAAAATACGAAAATAAAAAAATCATGGGATTAAGCAAAGCTTATAAAGAAATATTTGCTTCAAAAAATTTACACGAAAACCTTGGAAAAATTAACGGAGAACACAAAGGCAATGAACTAGTACAAGAAGTAGTTTCATTTATTGAAAAAGATAAAAAAAGACCTATTTGTTCACCAAAAAGCTAAGATAATTATGATCGGGCTTATATTTGGAGATAACGATTTTCCAAAAAGAATCTTAAAAAAAATAAAAGGTAAAAAGAAATACTTAATTATTGATCTAACTAAAAATAATAATTTTAAAAAAAATAAAAATTCTTATTCAGTTTCTATAGGCCAATTTGGTAAAATTATAAGAATATTAAAAGAAAATAAATGTAAAAAAGTGTTATTTGCTGGAAAAATAAAAAAACCCAAATTTTCTAAAATTCGGCTTGATTTAAAAGGAGCTTACTATATGCCTAGTTTAATCAAAAGCGCTCAGCTCGGCGATGCAGCTATTTTAAAAGAAGTAATTAATATTTTTAAGAAAGAAAAATTTAAAACCATTAGTTCTTTAACATTTAATCCTGAACTAAGTTTAAAGAGAGGAAACTATGCCAAAACAAAACCTAATAGAAGTGATAAACTCGATATTAATAAGGCTATTTATACACTAAATCGATTAGACAAATATTCGTTCAGTCAAGGCACTGTAGTGAGAAATAAAAAGGTTATTGCTATTGAAGGAAAAGGAGGCACCCAAAAAATGCTTAAGAAATGTAAAAATAAAAAATATAAAAACAAAGGTGTATTAGTTAAATTTCCTAAAAAAAAGCAAGATTTAAGAATTGATTTACCAACTATAGGTTTAAAAACCTTAAAACAATGTAAGTTATCTGGATTAAAAGGAATAGTTGTTAAAGATAAACAACATGTGTTCCTAGAAAAAAAAGATTGCATTAATTTCGCTAATAAAAATAATATGTTTATTACAGTAAAATGAAAAAGTTAATTATTTGTTTATTTTTATCTTTATTTATTTTTTCAAATTTATACACTTCGGAAATAAAGTTTGAAAAGATATATGGTGATTTTAACAAACCCTGGAGTCTATCATTTATTGATAAAGAAAATATAATAATTACTGAAAAAACAGGTAAATTATTTACTCTAAATTTAAAGACTAAGTATAAAAACGAAATAAAACATAACCTTTCTCTTATAAGCTTAGGTCAAGGTGGATTACTTGACGTATTATACAATAAAAACAAAATTTTTATTTCTTACGCAGAAAACAGAGGTGATTGGAAAACTAGTACGTCTGTTGCAAAAGGAATATTTGATAAAAAAAAAATAATATTCAAAAACATTTTTCGAGCAGAACCACCAATTGACTCTGGATATCATTTTGGATCAAGGTTAGTTATTAAGGATAAACATCTTTATGTTACTGCAGGAGAGAGAGGTCAGGGAATGATTGCTCAAGATGGAAAAAAACACCCTGGAAGCATAATAAGAGTCAATCTTGATGGCTCTATTCCTAATGATAATCCAAAATTTAAAGGTAAGATGGACTGGTTGCCTGAAATTTATCAAATAGGGGTCAGAAATCCACAAGGGATGGCTCTTTCTCCATTTGATAACAAGATCTACTTAACAAACCATGGAGCAAAAGGTGGAGATTGGTTTGGTATAACAAAATTTGGAGAAAATTACGGATGGAAAATATTGGGCTGGGGAGGAACCAATTATTCTGGAACCAAAATTGGCCCTAAATGGAAACCAGGATTCACCAAAGCAATTAAATATTGGGTACCCTCAATAGCAGTCAGCGCTATGACAATTTATAATGGAAATACATTTAAAGAGTGGAATGGCGATGCTCTAATTACATCTCTTAAAGATCAGTCCTTAAGAAAAATTAAATATAAAGATGAAAAGTTTCTTAATGAAGAAATTATTTTTAAAGGAAAGATTGGTAGAATTAGAGATATTAAAATACAAAAAAATACCGGAGATCTTTATATGTTATCTGACAATGGCGAATTATGGAGAATGTATAAATGAAGAAAATTTTTATTTTAACTGGTGAACCGTCAGGAGATAAATTAGCCTCAAAAGTAATAAATGATTTAAAAAAAATAAATCAAAATATAGAATACTTATCTGTGGGAGGAGAACATCTACAGTCTCTTGGAATAAAATCTATTTATGATTTAAAAGAAATTACTTATTTAGGTTTTACAAGTGTGATTTTAAATATATTTAAGATAAATAAAAAAATTAATCTAACAGTAAAAACTATTTTAGAATATAATCCAGATGTATTATTTACGGTTGATAGTCCAGATTTTACTCTTAGAGTGGCGGAAAAAGTAAAAAAATTAAATCCAAAGATTAAAACCGTCCATTATGTTGCTCCTCAAGTTTGGGTATGGAGAGAAGGGCGAGTAAAAAAAATTAAAAATTTCATTGATCATATTTTATTATTATTTACCTTTGAAAAAAAATACTTTGAAAAAGAAAATATGAGTTGTGAATTTGTAGGTCATCCTCTATTACAAAATAAAGAACGTGGTAAAATTGACATCAATCAAATTATAGAAAAAAATAAAGCATTAATCTCTGTATTTGCAGGAAGTCGTAAGTCAGAAATAATTGTGTTAATGCCAATTCTATTAGATTTTATTAGTCTAATGAATGAGAAGTACAGTGATATGATTTATGTATTTCATTCAACAAAAGAATATTCTGAGTTTTTAAAATCATTTATTGATAAAAGTAATTTATCTAACTGTGAAATAGTTAGTGATGATAAAATTAAATCTCATATTCTTCAAAAATCTATTTTTGCTGTAGCCAAATCAGGAACGGTCTCTTTAGAAATTTCTAATGCTAAGATACCCTCAATTATTCTTTATAAGATGGGATTGATAAATTTTTTAATAGTCAAAAGTCTTGTTAAAACAAAATATGCAAATATTATAAATTTTGCTGCTAATGAAGAAATTATCCCAGAACTAATTCAGTCTAATTGTAACCCTAAAAGTATTTTTAGACATGTAAGTAATTTTTTGGAAAACCCAGAAAAAATTCAAGAACAAGTTGATAAAGTTCAAAATATTCTAAATGACCTCAAAATAAATGGAACCTCATCTGAGCTAGCAAGCTTGTCATTAAATAAATTTTTAAAATGATTGTTTACAAACACAATGATTGTTTGCTTAAAGATAACGGGTTTAATCACCCTGAAAGAAAAGAAAGAATAAGCAGCATCTTAGAGTCTATTAAGCAAATAAGAGATTTTAAAATTGATCTTAAAGAAGCACCTCTCGCAGATATTGAAACAATTTCTTTAGTTCACCCAAAAAATCATATTGAAAGCATTTTTTCAAACATACCAAAAACTGGTTTAATAGGAGTGGAAAAGGAACCCCATGCAGATACCATGCTCTGTCCTGATAGCAAAAATGCTATTTTAAGATCGTGTGGCGCAGGAATAGCTGCAGTAGATGATTTAATGGAAAAAAATGAGAGAGTTTTTTGTGCCATCAGACCTCCCGGACATCATGCTGAAACATCAAAAGCTATGGGTTTTTGTTTTATTAATAATATTGCTGTTGCAACTAGATATTTACAGAAAAAATATAAAATAAACAAAGTCGCTATTATTGACTTTGATGTACATCATGGAAATGGAACACAAGAAATCTTCTATAATGATGAAACAGTAGTGTATGCTTCTTCTCATGAATTTCCTTTATTTCCAGGTACTGGTTCTTGCGAAGAGATTGGAGTAGGAAATATTTTTAATGCTCCTTTAAAAATTGGAATGAAAGGTAAAGAGTTTTTAAAAATATTTGATCAAAAAATATTAAAGCCAATAGATAAATTTAAACCAGAGGTAATTTTCATTTCAGCTGGTTTTGATGCTCATACAAGAGACCCCTTAGCAAATATTAATTTAGAGTCAGAGGATTTTTATCTAATTACAAAACAAATTATAGATTTGGCCAACATTCATTCTAAAGGTAGAGTCATTTCTGTCCTGGAGGGCGGCTATGATTTATTAGCATTATCCGAAAGTATTAAGCAGCATTTATTAGCATTAAAAAACTAAATATCCACAACACCCCAAATCGTACATATAGATAGCAGAATATAATAGTAATTAATTTTTAATTAAATATAGTGATTCTATGGACTTTATAATTGTCTTTGGAATAGGTGCGATTTTAATTGCTACAGGTGTAATCTCTCCAAAACCAAAAGACGATGAAGTAGCCGAAGCAGAAGTTACTAAAACCGAAGAAGTTGTAACTCCTCCTCCAGAAATAAAACCAGAACCAACACCAGAACCAGAACCAACACCAGAACCAACACCA
>CENP01181799.1_pt1 | contig 37803 bp, 39 predicted proteins | sample 361281 | NCBI WGS metagenome assembly CENP01 (sample SAMEA2591122, study PRJEB7988) | marine metagenome | biome: marine biome (ENVO:00000447); feature: deep chlorophyll maximum layer (ENVO:xxxxxxxx); material: saline water (ENVO:00002010), including plankton (ENVO:xxxxxxxx) | depth 70 m
GCAAGGGTTGTTCTTCCAGATGTAGCTCCAATTAGAAACCCTCTAGTCCTAGAGTCTCCAGCAGCCCAACACAAATCCATCACTCTTTGAAAACCAAACATTGAATAAAATATATAAAAAGGAATCATTTCAATATCATGATTTGAATAACTAGTTCCCGCAGCTATAAACGACGACATTGCTCCAGCTTCAGTGATTCCTTCCTCAAGCACTTGACCTTTTTTATCCTCTCTATATGAGCTCAATTGTTCAGAGTCTACTGGCTCATACTTTTGTCCTTCATGAGCATAAATTCCAATTTTTTGAAAAAAACCATCCATACCAAAAGTTCTTGCTTCATCAGGAATAATGGGAACTAATCGTGGAGAAATTGTTTTCTCTCTAAAAATTTTTGTTAAAATGTTTACTAAGGCCATGGTTGTTGAAAATTCTCTATCACCTGAGTCTTTATAAAAAGTTTCAAATATGTCTTCTTTTGGCAATTTGACTGGATGGGCTTTTGATGATCTAGACGGGATGTAACCTCCTAATTTTTCTCTTCTTTCTTTCAAATATTGAATTTCTTCAGATTTTTCGTTTGGTTTATAGAATTCTAAATCCTCAACTTGCTTATCTTTTAATGGCAAATCAAACCTGTCTCTAAAGTAGTACATGTCTTTTAAGTCTAATTTTTTGGCTTGATGCGTAGTGTTAATACTCTCACCAGATTGACCCATTCCATATCCTTTAATAGTTTTTGTTAGTATCACGGTTGGTTGCCCTTTATGTTTTATAGCGGCATCGTAAGCAGCATAAACTTTGTGAGGGTCATGCCCACCTCTATTTAATCTCCAAATATCAGCGTCAGTCATATTTGATACTAATTTTACTAATTCAGGATATTTACCAAAGAATTTTTCTCTAACATATGCCCCTCCTTTTGCTTTGAAAGCTTGATATTCTCCATCAACGCATTCATCCATTCTTTTCATTAATAATCCAGTTTTATCCGCTTTTAATAAAGTGTCCCAATAAGATCCCCAAATTACTTTTATAACATTCCATCCAGCTCCTCTAAAGGTTCCCTCTAGTTCTTGTATTATCTTACCATTTCCTCTTACAGGTCCGTCTAATCTTTGAAGATTGCAATTAATGACAAATATTAAATTATCTAACTTTTCTCTTGCTGCTAAACCGATTGCACCTAAGGTTTCTGGTTCGTCTGTCTCTCCATCCCCAATGAATGTCCAAATTTTTCTATTTTGGTTTTTTATTAGACCTCTATTAATTAAATATTTTGTAAATCTTGCTTGATAAATTGACATAATAGGACCTAGCCCCATCGACACACTTGGAAATTGCCAATAATCTGGCATCAACCATGGATGAGGGTATGACGATAATCCTTTACCATCAACTTCTTGTCGAAAGTTTTTTAGTTGCTCTTTTGTAATTCTACCTTCAAGAAAAGAGCGTGCGTACATACCGGGTGCAGCATGGCCCTGAAAATAAATCATATCACCTAAGAAATCTTTATTTTTTGCTCTCCAAAAATGATTGCAACCTACATCATATAAAGTTGCAGCAGATGCGAAAGTAGCTATATGGCCTCCTAATTCTGAGGAAATCTTATTTGCTCTTACAACCATTGCAGCAGCGTTCCATCTGACTAATGACCTTATTTTTCTTTCAATATTTTGGTCACCAGGTGAACTTACTTCTAGGTCCGCTGGGATGGTATTTATGTAAGGAGTGTTTTGAGTAAAGGGCAAATTTGATCCAGCAACATAAGCTTGATCAATTAATTGACTTAGTAAGAAATGCGCTCTTTCTGCACCATCTCTCTTGACAACTGAATTTAGCGAGTCAATCCACTCGTTCGTTTCTTCTGGATCAATATCGTTAAATTTATTGTTAAACAAAACTTTTTGATTTTTAATAATTTCAATTTTAGGTTTGGTAATATTTCCATTTGTGGAAATTTTATTTTCTTCTGCTTGACTAATAATTTTTTCAGTCACTTTGTCATCTAATTTTTTATCAGACAGTTGTTCGTTAGCTTCTGAGTCAATAAGCCCGATCAAACTACCTTTAGAAACTTTATCTCCGATTTTTACTTTTAATTTAGATATTTTCCCTTCAAATGGCGATGGAACCTCAACACTAGATTTGTCACTCTCCAATGTAATTAGAGGATCATTTTTTGATATTGTTTGACCTTCTTTTACAAGAACCTCAATAATTTCAACATTTTTGAAGTCACCAATATCAGGGACCTTAATTTCTGTAGACAATATATAATCCTAATTTAGTTATTAAAAAAATCACTTATATATAATATCATAATTTATGAAAATAAAAATTTTAGATATTGAAAATGATGACGCATTTGGCGAACTATTTAATTTAAAATCAGAAAAGTTAATCAAATCAGTGAATTTTATAGAAAATATTAATGACCGAGAAAGTCAAATAATTGCAAGTTTAAGTAGTATAAATTCTGATATTCTAATCTATGGTTTTTCTAGTCTAAAGTTACCTTTGCTTTGTGTGATGAATTCATCGGAAGTTTCACACATTAATTTTGTAACGGATAGTGAAGAAATAATAAATAGATCATTACAATATAATTATCAAGAAACAGAGATAAGTTTGAGGAACTCTAACACTGAAGATATATATTTTGATCAAATAAACGTAGATGATTATAGAGAGAAAGTAGATTTTATACCTCTTGCAAAAAGTAAAATTAAAACCTTAAAACTTAATATTATAAATCTAGATAAAGACTATGAACAAAATAACCTTAAAAATATATTTAGTTTAATTAAATCCAAAAATCAAATTTGCATTTTGATTACCAAAGATATAAAAAAAAATAAAAATATAATTGATTTAAAATTCAAAAAAATATTTAACATTAAAAATACAAATTTAAATGTTATTTGTTATTAAGATTTAACCGTTTAAACCTAAGTGAGTATACTTCGTATTTAAATAATCTTTGATAGCTTCAGAACCACCTTCTCGTCCGTAACCTGTTTGCTTAACACCTCCAAAAGGAGCTTCAGCAACGGCAACCACTGGTGTATTTACCGATACCATACCAGTTTCTAACGCATCAGATGTTTGATGGGCTTTTGACATGGACGACGTACAAACGTATGCAGCTAAACCTACATCAGAATTGTTAGCCCTCTCAATTACCTCATCAAAATTCTTAAAGGATAAAATTGGGGATAAAGGAGCAAAAGGTTCCTCAGTCATAATAGTAAAATTATCTTTTATATTATCAAAAATTGTCGGTTCGAAATAATATCCTTTATTAAATTCAGACGGTCTTTTACCGCCGCACAAGACTTTACCACCTTCTTTAATCGTAGTGCCTACAAGTTTTTCAACATCCTCTAATCTTTTTTTTGTCGTGATTGGGCCTAAATCTGCATCGCCAAAACCATCACCGATTTTTAATTCTTTTGTTTTTTCAACAAATAAATTTTGAAATTTGTTTTTAACTTTTTCATGTATAAAAAAACGGCTTGGGGAAATACAGACCTGCCCATTATTTCTGTATTTAGCAGCCATTGCTGTATCTACAGCTTTATCAATATTAGCATCTTCATAAACAATAAATGGAGCATGACCACTTAATTCCATAGTTACTCTTTGAACTTTGTTTGCGGCTTGTTTTAAAATTAGCTTACCTACTCTCGTCGACCCTGTGATTGAAACTTTTTTAATAATATCTGAAGAAATTAGTTGCTCTGAAACTTTTGCTGGATCACCAGATAATAAATTAATAGCACCTTCAGGAAAACCAGCTTTACTAATTATATCTACTAGTGACATTACACTTCCAGGAGTTATAATATCAGGCTTACAGATTACTGAACATCCTGCAGCTAAGGCAGTTGAGATTTTTCTCGAAGCTAAAATACACGGAAAGTTCCACGGCACCAGAGCTGCGACTACTCCAACTGGTTGGTAGTAAACATTTACTCTAGTATCTACAAACCTACTCTCGACTGTCCTTCCAAAAATTCTTTTAGTTTCTTCAGCATTCCATTCAAAAATATCTGCAGATCCGTCAACCTCAGTTAGAGACTCTTTTAACGGTTTTCCTACCTCAAGTGTAATCCACTTCGCAATCTCTTCTCTATTTTCTCTAATAAGATCTGCTGCTTTTCTTATAATTTTACTTCTCTCCCATGCTGGAAAATTTTTCCATTTTTTAAGTCCATTATCTGCACTTTTTAAAGCTTTGTTTACGTCATCAGGTTGTGCATTAGAAGCTTCACCTATTACTTCTTCGTTTGCAGGATTAATTACTTCGTAAGTAGATTTATCAGATGATTGATGCCAGCTTCCATTATAAAATTGTCCAAATTTATTATACATTTTTATTTTGAGTAATTATATTTTTTATGAACTTAACAAAAATATAAGATAAAAAACATCCTAAAATTATTAATAATGTGAGACTTATTGGCTTCTTAAAAAAAATAAAAGGGTCTCCTAAAGAAATAATTAGAGACATCCTAAATTGTTCCTCTAATATTTTTCCAAGTATTAGCGCGAGTATCATTGGTAAAATTGGATATCCATTCCTATTCATATAAAATGCAATTACACCAAATATAATCATGATCCATACGTCCAGCATTGAGTTTCTTAATGCAAAAGAACCAATAATACAAAGAACAAATATTATTGGCATTAAATATTTTGTTTTAACTCTTATTGCTTTTAAAAAGAAGGGGATGCCAATCAAAGTAAGGATAATTAAAAATAATACAGAAACTGCAAAAGAGCCTAACAATCCATAATATGCCTCTGGAAATGATGATATCATAAGTGGCCCAGGTTCTAACCCGTGAATTGTTAAAGCACCAAGCATTACTGCTGTAACAGGATCACCTGGAATACCTAGAGTCAACATTGGTATTAAAGCCCCACCACTCATTGAACTATTGGCGGCCTCAGGAGAGATAATACCTTGTGAGCTGAATCTTTCGTTGTTATCTGATTTTTCAATTTTTTTTGTTAGTTGATAACTTAATGTTGCAGCTATTGCGCTTCCTGTACCAGGTATCGCACCAATTATTGAACCAATTACTGACGATCTAATTAAATTAAATTTTGATTGAATAATTTCTTTAAATGCATCGTATACTCCTAAAAGGCATTGCTTAAAATTTTTATCCAATGTTGGAAACTTAAAATCCTTACTAATAATTAAACTTTCAATAATAGTAGGTAATGCAAACATACCTATCATTACAGGTATAAAAGATATTCCTTGTTGCAAGGCTACTGTATTAAAATTATACCTCGGCGTTGCAGTAATTGGGTCAAGACCAATAGTTGCGATCATTAAACCAAAACACATACTTATATAACCTTTCATTACAGATTTCTCTGATAGTGCCGATACTAATGAAAGTCCTAATAAAACAAGCGCGCATTGCTCAACAGCACCAAATTTAAGAGCAAAATCTGAAAGCTCAGGTGAAATTAAAAAAAGAATTATAAGACCTATCAATGCTCCAATAGTACTTGATATCATTGCTAAACCTAATGCGAAGTCTCCCTTGCCACTTTGGGCCAAAGGATATCCGTTAACATTTGTAACAATTGACGCCGGATTTCCGGGAATATTTATTAATATCGCTGGTATTGCCCCGCCGGCCATACCACCTACAAATACGCCCATCAGCATACCAAGAGACGAAGCGCTATCTAAATAGAAAGAAAAAGGAAGCAAAAGCACAACTCCAATTGTAGTTGTAAGACCAGGTATTGCCGATACCAAAATACCAAATGCAACACCAAAAAAAATCAGTGAGATTGTTAAAATATTAAGATTTGAAAAAAGTAAATCGATCATTCAACAAACCATATTTCTGGGAAGCTTAATTTAAATATTTTAACAAAAACTAAATGTACAGTAATAATTGTAGAGAGAGTTATAATTATATTTTTAACTATAGGAATTTTTAATACATAATTTAAATAAAATAAAAAAAGCGCTAAAACTAAATACATTCCTAATAAATTTATAAAAAACATTGGGATGAAAATTATAATTAAAAATCCAACTAAAACTAAGTTTTCCTTTTTATTAAATTCTTCTTTATTTTTTGCAAAAAAATCCTTAATCGCAAACAAGAAAAAACTAACAGATATTATTAAGGGAAAAAGCCCTGCTCCATATCCTTCTTCCATAGGTATTGATGGGAACTGCAATGATAAATAAAAATAAATAACAAAAGCTGTTAATATTAGTATTTTAAATAATAATTCTTCGGTAATTTTAAACATGGATTTAACTAGCCCCACATTTTTACATGGGGCTAGAAAATTTAACTATTTATTTTATGCTAGCCATTGCTTTACGTAATAAAGCATCTTGTTTAGCTACATACTTAGGGAATTTATTGTGAGGGATAAAGTTAATTCCAAAACCTTTTTTTAAAGCAGCATCTGCTAATGCTTTATCTTTAGCAGCTGCTTTATAGGCATTCGATAATTTCTTTATCACTGACTTTGGCGTTCCCTTGGGAACAAAAACTCCTCGGAACTGATAAAAACCAAGATCCATTCCTAGTGATTTGAAAGTAGGAACTTTAGGATATGCCGCCATTTTGACAGGAGTCGAAACCGCTAACATTCTAATTTTTCCAGCTCTTACATTAGCCATTAATTCTGGCGGATGAACTGAAATTGCATCTACTTCACCTGCAAGTAATGCTGGAGTTCTTCTTTTTCCAACAGGAACGAAAACTACTTTTGCACCTTGCTGTTTCATCAAAACAGCGCCAGTTGTATAAGTGAAACTTCCTACACCAGCGTGACCGATTTTAATTTTTCCTGGATTCTTTTTTGATGCTGCAATTAATTCAGGTAATGTTTTATATGGTGAGTCTGATCTAACTGCTATTGTTGTTGCATCAACAGTTACTCCACAAACAAAATCCCAATGAGTGTAATCATAAGGCAGTTTGCCTAAAATCGTTGTTGTTAATATTGATGCGGATAACCAACCAATGTTGTATCCGTTATTTTTTTGTTTACCTACAAAGTCAAAACCTACAGAGCCACCAGCTCCTAAACGGTTTACCACTGAAATTGGTTGTTTAAGAACCTTTTCAGCAGCTTTTGCAGATAATCTTCCAGCTAAATCAGCAGCTCCACCAGCTTTGAAAGTAATTGTTTTTTCAATTGGTTTATTCGGATATGCTGAAGCTAGAACAGTACTTAATACTAATATTGAAAATATTTTTAAAATATTTTTCAATTGTCTCATGTTGTCCCCCTTCTTTAAATTTAACTAAACTTTAACTTACTTGTTTAAGCTTAGTTTTTGCTTTCGCCAGACTTTCTCTGCCTTGCTGAGCGATATTCTCAGCATCTTCTGTTGGAGCACGATCCCATTCTTTTGGAATCTTGTCCCATTCACTGTAGACAGTAAATGGATTTTCTCTAACTCCATGTGGCGGAACGCCTGTGAAACCCCTGTGTTTTAAGCCGTAAAGATAATTATTTGATATCCTATCTTTTCTTATAGCCTCAACTTCTTTCGGCAATATATCTACTTTTGTCATTCCCTCGTTGTCACCCATTTTACAAAGTATGTTACCATCATAGTCAGTCACCATTGATCTTCCAAAATAAGAATATGAATTATCTTGGCCTGTATGATTTACAGACACAACATAACACATGTTTTCATATGCTCTGACTTGATTTGTAATGTCCCAAATATGATCCCAAGGGTACATGTATTTTGCGGGTCTTAGTATGACATTCGCACCTTTCCATGCAGCTTCTCTTCCAGTTTCAGGATAGTCCATATCCGAACATAACATCATAGCGATTTTTGAATTTTTTGGTCCTTCACACACATTCATTGTTTCTCCAGGAGTCCATGGTTCTTTTGGACACCAAGGCATCATCTTTCTATATTTCATTGCAACTTTACCTTCTGAATTAACCAAAACCATAGAATTATATGGCTTCTTTTCAGGGTCAGCATTTTTTTCTACAATTGATACACATAACCAAGTTTTATATTTTTTAGCTATTTCACCAAATTTTTCAGTAGACTCACCTGGAATACTCTCAGCTAATTTTAAGTGAGTTGCATACGGGTCAAATCCAAAACCATGAGTACTGTATTCAGGAAAAACTATTAGATCAACTCCTGGAAAACCATTAGTTGCTCTTACAACATACTCTTCAATTTTTTTAATATTTTTATCTACAGTTTCTTTAGTGGTAGCAGCCTCTGGTGAGAACTGAACCATTACGACGCTCATTGCATCTTTACTTGGGTTCATTGCCGGCATAAATTCTCCTATATAATATTATAACATGTATTAATACGTGTTAAAAATATAGGTGTCAACTCCATATTATCCTTGCCATATTTAACTTTTAAGTATAATTACTGCATTTATGGTTACAGTCTTTGCGAGCTTTTACCCAAAAAAAGATAAAACAGAGGAAGTAAGAAACATACTTAGCGCAATGGTTGAACCTACAAGAGCTGAGTCCGGAAATAAGACTTATGACTTGTTTAGTATGAAAAGCGAGAGCAATGAAGAAACTTTCCATCTATTCGAAATTTATGATGGCAAGGAAGCACTTGAATTTCATAGGGGCACTGAACATTACAAAAATTACAGAGCAAATATTGTTCAGCATTTAATCAAACCAATTGAAGTAAAGGTATTAAATCAAATAAAATGACAAAACATCCATTAATTTTAACTCAATATATCGACGGTAAATCAGGACATGGAAATGGCCAAGAACACGAAATCACAAATCCATTTGATAACAGCTTAATTTGCAAACTAAAATCAGCTTCAAAAGAAGAAGTTAATCTCGCAATTGAAAATGCTCATGCCACATTCAAAAGCAATAAGTGGAAAAAAATGTTAGGTAGAGAACGCGGTGAGCTTCTTAGTAATTTAGCTAGAATTGTCAAAAGGGATGTTGAGAAATTTGCCTACCTTGAAAGTATAGACACAGGTATACCTATTAGAGAAACGAGAATGGAGATTAGTACCTCTGCATTGCATTTTGAATACTTTGCAGGACATGCTGGAAAAATAGAAGGATCTTTTCAGGATTTAGGACCAAGATTTAATTACATGATTAGAGAACCATATGGCGTTATTGGACAGATTGTTCCATGGAACACGCCTTTCAAGTTGATGGCCAGAGGTTTTGCGGCAGCTTTTGCATGTGGTAACACAATGGTTATTAAACCATCTATTGTTGCACCATTAAGTATACTTGCTCTATCGGAGGCACTTGATGAAGCTGGGTTTCCAAAAGGATCAGTAAATATTATTACTGGCTCGGGAAGAATTACAGGAAAGCAAATTGTAGAACATAACTTGATTAAAAAAGTCATCTTCACTGGTGGTGGAGAGGGGGGCTATGAAATTCTTCAACAAACAGCAAGGAACGTAACTCCATCAGTTTTAGAACTAGGCGGAAAAGGGCCAATTATTGTTACTGAAAATATTGATTTTGATGAAACTATTGATGGTGTTTTAACGGCAGCATTTGCAAGAAAAGCCGAAGTTTGTTTCGCCGGAACCAGATTATATTTATCTAATAAAATGCACGACAACTTTGTAAGTAGATTGAGTGAGCAAGCAAATAAAATTCCAATGGGAAATCCTCTTGATGAAAGCACGCAGCTCGGACCTTTAATGACAAAAAAAAGGGTTGAAGATATATCAAATATTGTTGAGCAGTCTAAAAAAGAAGGAGTTAATATTGTTTGTGGTGGATTTAAACCGACTGATAAAAATTTGTCTAAAGGGAATTTTTACGCTCCAACAATAGCAACCAATATAAGTCATAATTCACATATGGCCCAAGAGGAGATATTTGGACCAGTATTATCAGTTTTTAAATACGATGATCTTAATGATGCAGTTGAAAAATCTAACGATAGCGACTTTGGTTTAGCATCATATGTTTGGTCAAACGATATTAGAGAGGCTCATGATCTCGCGCACAGAATAGAGTCTGGAAATGTTTTTATTAATTCTTACGGATATCAATCAGAAATACCATTCGGAGGATATAAAAAAAGCGGCGTTGGAAGAGAACACGGTTCTGAAGCAATGCTAGAATATACACAGTCGAAAAGTATCACTGTTGGGATGGGACGATTTCAGTCTAGATTTAATTTAAATTAGTGTCTGTTTTAAAAAAAAAATCACAGTTATCACTTCAGGATATAATTGTATCTGATATCCAAAAGAAAATTGAAAAGAAAATTCTTAAAATAGGCCAAATGATACCAAGTGAGGATGAAATAAGAAAAAAATACGGTGTCAGTCGCGTTACTGTAAGGCTCGCTTTAGACAAATTAGAGAACAAAAATTTAATTATTAGAAAGCAAGGGGTTGGAACTTTTATAAAAAGTAAAAAAATTAAACAGACTTTTTCAACCGCAAAAACTATTATAGACGCCTTAAGAGAAAAAAATTTACAACCGAAAATTAAAGTATTATTTAATAATAGAAAGTGTCCTGATGATTATTTAAAAGATATACTAAACATTAGGGGCAATTTTCAAATAGTACATATTAGAAGAATTGTTTATTTAAATAATCAACCTTATGCAGTTTTAGACACGTTCTTATCCGAAGTATTTAAAGGAGTAGCTGATATAATATCACAAGCAAAAAATGTAAAAACAACTTATGAAATTTTTGAAGAAGAATTTGATTTTCAAATAAAAGAAGCCAAATATGATATTAGTATCGATAGAGCAACTAATGATATTCTAAAAATATTAAACTTAAAAAAAGACTCTTATTGTTTGAAAAATTCAAGGATTACATATTCAGACAGGAAAAAACCACTTGAGCTTACAATTTTTTATTATCCTCCAGAAAAGGCTAAATTTGAAATGATTTTACCTAGGAGAGACCGAAATATTTTGTTAAGAGTTAAGTAAATGGATTTAGGAATAAAAGATAAAGTCGCATTTATTACGGGTGCCAGCTCTGGAATTGGACTTGCAACAGCTGAGTTATTTGCAAAAGAGGGAGCTAAAGTAATTATCTGTGGAAGAAATGACGTGAATTTAAAAAAAGCAAAAGATGAAATAAAAAAATCAACGGGTAATGAAGTTGACTTCTTTCCTTGCGATACATCAAAGTTTGATAATGTGGAGAAAGTAGTTAGTAAAATAGAAGATAAATATAAAAAAATTGATATTTTAATAAATAATGCTGGTAAGGCTCAAGCAGGCGGCGTAGTAGATGCACCAGATGAGGCCTGGAAATCGATGATTGATGTAAAAATTTACAGTTTAATTAATACTTGTAAGACTATTGCTCCAATAATGAAAAAAAATAATTGGGGTAGAATTGTAAACATGTCATCTATAGGAGGAATTTATCCAAACCCAAAATTAACAATATCTCATGGTTTGAGCGCAGCGATAAACAATTTAACAAAAAGCTTATCATTAGATCTTGCCCCTTATAATATTATAGTAAATGCAATTGGAATTGGAGCAGTTAGAACAAAAAACTGGGAAGAAAATATGTTACCAAAAGTTAGGCAAACCAGAAAAGATTTAGCAAGTTTAAATGATGAGGAAATTATAAAGTCTATAGGTAAAGAGCACACACCAGTTGGTAGATTTGGAAAACCTATTGAGATTGCCCAAATTGCTTGTTTTCTATGTTCTGAGTGTAATGGTTTCGTAACAGGATCTGTTATAGAAGCATCTGGCGGTGCTGATAAATTTATGTAAAAATAAATTTTAAATGACACTCAATTACGTTTCATTATTTATATTTATTAGTTTAATTTGAGCAAAAATATTTCAATCATTGGCACAGGAATTATGGGTTATCCTATGGCTCAAAATATATCTAAATTTTATAAATTAAAGGCATACAATAGGTCTTATATTAAATCAAAAAACTTAAAAAGTTATAATATATATATTTGCCGAACAATTGAGCAAGTATGTGAAAATTGCGATTTTTTAATCACAATGCTACCAGGTGATAAAGAAGTATTAGATATTTCTAAAAAATTATTAGTACATATGAAAAAAAATTCAACCATTATAGATATGAGTTCAACAAAAGTTACTACTGCACAAAAGGTTTATACTTTATTAAAAAAAAAAAATATAAACTTTTTAGATGCCCCAGTTTCTGGTGGTCCTGAAGGTGCTAAAAAGGCATCACTTGCGATAATGGTTGGCGGAGATGCAAAAATTTACGAAAAATCAAAGATGTTACTTCGAACAATGGGAAGTCCAACTTTAGTAGGATCAAATGGTTCGGGTCAAATAGCAAAATTATGCAATCAAATAATAGTTGGAGTAACAATTGGAGCAGTAGCAGAGGCGATAATTCTTTTTGAAAAAAATGGCGCAAAACCTACTAAACTTATTGAAGCACTTAGAGGAGGTTTGGCAGATAGTCTAATTTTGAAAAATCACGGTCTAAGAATGATAAAAAGGGATTTTAAAGCTAGAGGAAAAAATTCTACACATCTCAAAGACATGCAAAATATATTAGAATTGTCAAAAAAAAGTAATATAAAACTCCCATTGTCGAGAGTTATAAAAAAAATGTTTAAAAATCTTTGTGATCGTAATTTATCAAATTACGATCATTCTTCTATATACAAGGAAATATCGAAAAAATAATAATTGGTGCCCACAGCCAGAATTGAACTGACGACCCCGTCCTTACCATGGACGTGCTCTACCAACTGAGCTATGTGGGCATTTTTGTGACACTAAAATTAATTATCAATAATTTCAATATCATTAATTTATAGCATGCCAAAATTTTGGCTAGATTAAATCAAATATTTATCAAAATCATTTGATATTTAAGATTATTATGATTAAATTTAAAAAAACAACATTTTGTTTGTTAATGTTTTTTGCATTAGCAAATTGTGCTCAACATTCAGTTAAATTTGGCAAAAGATGTACTCAATTGTCTGCTAATGATACTTATGAAAAATCGTATGTATGGTTTGTAGATAAAAACTCAAAAAATGAATTTGAGACTAAAATCACCAAAGAAAACTGCGATAAAATAGAAGGAACTTTATAATAACCTTATATTTCTCGTTTGATTTACTTAAGGGTTCTTGACAAACTGTTCGGATACCTATTTAAAGCTTTTGTCATTTAATATAAATGGCAAAATTTAATAAGAGAAAGTAAAAAATGAGTATAAAAGGTAAAGTAAAATGGTTTAATGGAACCAAAGGTTATGGTTTCATTGAACGTGATGACAAAGAAAAAGATGTTTTCGTACATATGTCGGCTGTCAAAGACTCAGGCGTGGGATATTTAGACGAAGGCGATGTCTTAACCTTTGAAATCGAAGAAGGCAAAAAAGGTCCTTCAGCTGTTAACCTAAAGAAGGAATAACAGTTTGTTAAAATTAGTTAAGGAGGCTCAACCATGGGAATACATTATGATTATAAATCAAAACGTGGTGAAAGAGCTATGCTTAAAGAAGCTAAAAGAAAAGAAAGACAAGCTTTAAGAAGGGCCAAGAGAGCCTCAACTAATTTGAATAATGAAGAAGAAAGTAAGATGCACGATATCAACAAGCCAATAACTTTAGACGATCTTACAAATCCAGAAAAATAAACATGCCATTACCCTTAAACAAGGATAATGATCGTAAGTCGAAATTAGCAGAAGCATTAAAACAGAACCTAAAAAAAAGAAAAAAATTTAAAAAAATTCAAAATAAAAATAAGTAATGACAGTACTTTCAGATAAGTGGATTAAAAAAATGTCGACAGAAAAAGGTATGATCTCACCATTTGAAGACAAACAACAAAAAAATAATGTAATTTCCTATGGGTTATCCTCTTATGGTTATGATGCAAGAGTGTCAAATGAATTTAAAATTTTCACAAATGTAAATTCGTCTTTTGTTGATCCGAAAAATTTTTCAAGCTCAAATTTTGTAACAAAAAAAGAAGATGTTTGTATTATCCCGCCAAATTCATTTTGCTTAGCCTCAACTGTCGAATTTTTCAGGGTACCAAAAAATGTATTAGTTATTTGCTTGGGAAAAAGTACCTACGCTAGATGTGGAATAATAGTAAATGTTACACCATTAGAGCCTGAGTGGGAGGGTCATGTAACACTTGAATTTTCAAATACCACGCCATTGCCGGCAAAAATTTATGCTAATGAAGGTGCATGTCAATTTATATTTTTACAAGGCAACGAGTCTCCAGAAATATCTTATGCAGATAGAAAAGGTAAATACATGAATCAAAAAGGTGTAACGTTACCAAAAGTATAAAATGAAAAAAATAATTATTTATGGAGGAAAAAAACTCCATGGCAGCATAAGTATATCTGGTTCAAAAAATTCATCATTAGCTATTTTAGCTTCATCTATGTTATTTGAAAAAAAAGTGGTTTTAAAAAATATTCCTATAGTCGAGGATATAAAGACAATGATAAAGTTATTAATTTATCTAGGAAAAAATATTAAAGTAAAAAAAAAAACAATTGAGATAACTAATTCTAAAAAATTTGGCAAATCATTTATCGCACCCTACGAATTAGTAAAAACCATGCGAGCAGGTATACTAGTGTTAGGTCCATTAATATCAAAATTTAAAAAAGCAAAAGTATCTTTACCAGGTGGATGCGCAATCGGAGCACGTCCTATAGATTTGCACTTAAAATTTCTTAAATCAATAGGTGTAAGAAATTATATAGATAAAGGATATGTTATTTCTAAATTAAATAATATAAAAAAAAAAAATATATACAGATTCAAAAAGATCTCGGTAGGCGCAACTATAAATAGTATCTTAGCTAGTTGTTTAATTCCAAATAAAATTATTTTAAACAATATTGCAACAGAACCAGAAATTATAGATTTAATAAAATTTTTAAAGAAAGCTGGAATAAAAATAAAATTTCTTAGTAATAGGAAAATAGAGATATTAGGTAAAAAATATTTAAATCAGATATCTTATGAGATAATGCCTGATCGAATTGAAGCGGGTACATATATGATTGCTTCGGCCATAACTAATAGCAAGTTGACCATAAAGAAGCTAAACATAAATCACGTTCAAAATACCATAAATTATTTATCAAAAGCTAATATTAAAGTTAAGAAAATTGATAAGAACTCAGTACAAATTTTACCAGGTAAAATAAAATCAGTGAGTTTTAAAACCAGTCCTTACCCAGGCTTCGCAAGCGATATGCAAGCTCAATTTATGTCTTTAATGAATTTTGCCAATGGCACATCTAAAATTAAGGAGGAGATATTTGAAAATAGATTTTTACATGTTTCTGAATTAAATAGAATGGGGGCTGATATTAGTATTATGAAAAATGTTGCTACAATCAAAGGTGTAGAGAAGTTAAGAGCAGCAGAAGTTATGGCAACTGATTTACGGGCATCTGTATCATTGGTTTTAGCTGGACTAGCCACCAAAGGCAAAACTGTTATTAATAGAATATATCACCTTGAAAGAGGTTATGAGGATTTGGTTTATAAATTAAAAAATTGCGGTGCTAAAATAAAAAAAATAAATGTTTGATAAAGAAGGATTTTTAAAACTCAAAGCACAAGATAGTAATGACCTTAAGGTATTTGCCGCATATCTACAGGACTCTCTAGTATCATCAAGAGATATAAAATATTTGGCGAAAAATAAAATTTTAATATGTATCTTTAGTAGATTTATGTGGGAAGACGCAGAAAAAGGATTATTCAGAGATAATAGAAGAATACGTTCGGCATTAAAGTTTAATAATGTTACTGAGGTGAAATCTAAAAATATTGATAAAACTCAAGCAGACAAATTTTTAGAATTTTTGACTATAGATACTGTTAATAATGAACAAAATATCACAATTAAATTAATATTTTCAGGTGGAGGTATAATTATGGTAAAAACTGAAGTAATTGACTCAACTTTAGAGGATTTTTCTGATAGTTGGACTACAAAATACAAACCAAAACATAAGATTTAATGAAGATAGTTGAAACTAAAAATAAACAGTTTGAAAAAATTTTTGAAAATTTGATTTCATCTAAGAGATCTCAATCAATATCAAAGCTTAAATTAGTCAATCAAATTATGAAAAATATCCGGACAAAAGGAGATGGGGCTTTATTTAATTATACCAAAAAATTTGACAAAATTAATATCAATAAAAAAAATATTAAAATAACAAATAAAGAATCCTCAAAATTAATAAAAAATTTAGATAAAAATGTAAAAAAAGCAATCGATGTTGCTTACCAAAGAATTTATCAATTTCACAAAAAACAAATTTCACTTGGTTTTAAATTTAATGATAAAAACGGTAATCAATTATCTTATAAATTTAGAAGTTTAAAAAGTATAGGTATATATGTGCCAGGGGGAACCGCTAGTTATCCTAGTACTTTGCTTATGAATGCCATACCCGCTATTGTAGCTAATGTAAAAAATATATATGCAGCAATTCCTTGTCCAAAAGGAAAAATTAATGCTGGTGTTTTGTATGCTGCAAAAAAATGTAAAATTAAATCTATATTTAGAGTTGGTGGAGCACAGGCCGTTGCAGCATTAGCATATGGAACGGAAAGTATACCTCGTGTTGATAAAATTGTAGGACCAGGAAATATATATGTAGCTACAGCAAAAAAAGAACTTTTCGGTTCAGTTGGAATTGATATGGTTGCGGGACCGTCAGAAATCACAGTAATAGCAGATAATAGTTGCAATCCTGAATGGACAGCAATTGATCTTCTATCACAAGCTGAGCACGATGTTTTGTCACAAAGTATTTTAATTACAAAAGATAAAAATTTTGGAAGAATAGTCAAAAGCAAAGTCAATTCACTTTTGAAAATTTTGCCAAGAAATAAAATTGCATCAAAAAGTATCAAAAATTACGGAGCTATAATTATTGTGAGAAATAGTAAAGAGATTATAGATATTGTAGACCGTATTGCTCCAGAGCATTTAGAGATCAAAGTAAATAATCCCGAGGCCATTGAAAAAAGAATTTCAAACGCAGGTTCTGTATTTTTAGGAAAATATAGCCCAGAGGCTATTGGTGATTATATTGCTGGACCTAATCACGTACTTCCAACATCGGGATCAGCAAGATTTTCATCGGGCTTATCTGTAGCAGATTTTTATAAAAAGACTTCTGTAATTAAGTGCAGCAAATCAGGTATTGAAAAGATTGGCCAATTAGCTATAAATCTTGCTGAGTATGAAGGACTTTATGCACACGCATTATCAGTTCGAAAAAGATTAGGAGATTAATGCCAAAAGAAGAAATGTTAGAATTTAAAGGTAAAGTAACTGAACTTTTACCTAACGCAACATTCCGTGTAAAATTAGAAAACGATCATGAAATTTTGGCTCACACATCTGGAAAGCTTAGAAAAAATCGCATACGTGTTTTAGCGGGAGACAAGGTCATGGTTGAAGTAACGCCTTATGATTTAACTAAAGGTAGGATTACTTTTAGATTAAAATAATCAAAGAATTTCAATTGATTATTTTTTCAATTTATGAAAAAAAGCTCCTTCTGGTCATGTAGCTCAGTTGGTAGAGCAGAGCCCTGAAAAGGCTTGTGTCGCTGGTTCAATTCCAGCCATGACCACCATTTAATTGACTTGCAAAATTAAGATAAATAAGTAAATAGTAACCTAATGAAAAAAATAGTTTTTAGACACTCTCACCATTTAACACATGCTAAGCACATGCTTGGCTAAACTATTTATTTAACTAAAATTAAAATAATTATATAACAGAAGGATATGCAGCCGTAGCTCAGTTGGTTAGAGCGCTAGTTTGTGGAACTAGATGTCGGTGGTTCGAATCCACCCGGCTGTACCAAAATAATGAAAAAAAAGATTTCAAGACCCCCGGTAGAATTACCAGCTGGTTTTGTAGATAGAAAAGAAAAAGACTTAGTCATTAGAGATTTTCTCATTAAGCAAATACGTGAGACAATGACAAAATATGGTTTTGAGTATCTTGAGACACCGAGCTTTGAGTACTCTGAGTCATTGGGAAAATTTTTACCGGATAAGGATCGTCCTTCAGAGGGAGTGTTCTCATTTGAAGATGGAAAGAATTGGCTATCATTAAGGTATGATCTTACAGCTCCCTTAGCGCGCTATTCTGCTAAAAACTTTGAAGAAATACCAAAGCCATTCAAGAGGTATCAAATCGGAACGGTATGGCGAAATGAAAAACCGGGTCCAGGACGTTTTAGAGAGTTTTTACAATTTGATGCCGATTTTATCGGAACTAGTAATTTATTAGCTGACTCTGAATTATGTGTTTTAGCGTCTGAAATATTAAACAAATGTGGATTAGAAAAAGAAGATTATAAAATAAAAATATCAAATAGAAAATTATCTATTGGCTTGCTAAACTTTCTGAAAATAAATCGAGAAGAGCAAAAATTTATAACATTAAGAGCCATCGATAAGCTTGATCGCGTAGGTATGAATGGTGTTAAATTACTTCTAGGTAAAGGAAGAAAAGATAAGTCAGGTGATTTTACAAAAGGCGCTTTATTGACTGAAAAACAAATAAGCAAAATTATAGATTTCTTAAGTATTAAAAATTTGGAGGAATTAAATAATTTTGAATGTGACGATAAAGATTTTCAATCTGGATTAAACGAGCTTAATGAAGTGATTGAAAACTTTAAATTAATGAATTTTGAAAATTTTAAATTTGATGCAACTGTTGTTAGAGGTCTTGAATATTACACAGGAATAATTTTTGAAGTTCTTTTAACTTTCAAAGTAAAAAACGAAAAAAAAGAAACTGTAGAATTTGGTGCAGTCGGGGGAGGAGGAAGATATGATAATCTTGTAAAAAGGTTTAAAAACCAAGAATGTCCCTCAACTGGTATTTCTTTTGGATTAGATAGATTACTTTACGCTTTGAGGCAGAAAAATATTTTCAATTTTAAACAAAAAAAACCTGTATTAATTTTAGTCTTAGATAAGAAATATAATGATTATTATTTCAAAGTTTTAAATGATCTTAGAAGAAATAGTATAAATTCTGAAATTTACTCTGGTTCTTCAAATTTTAAATCTCAAATGAAATATGCGGATAAAAAAGGTTGTAGATTTGTCATAATTTGTGGAGAAGATGAAATTAAAAGTAACAAAATCACAATAAAAGACTTGGACTTAGGAAGAAATTTGTCTGAAAAAACATCCTCACGCGAAGAATGGAAAGAAAATAAAAATCAGAAAACAATTGAGCTTTCTGAATTAATTAATTTTTTTAGGAATTAACATGTTAAATCCAATAGATAAAAAGCGTAAAATTGAAGATATTTCTAAATTTTTTTTAAAGTATTTTAAGCGTGAAGGTTTTGAGTTTGTTGATTTAGATCTAATAATCGATACGGATTTACTTACTAAAAGATCAGGGGAGGAATTTAAGAAAAGTACAATTACTTACAAAGATCTCTCTGGAAAAGAGATTAGTCTAAGACCAGATCTAACAATCTCTACTGCAATAAAATATATCCAAGACAAAAACACCAAAACTAAAAAATACTCTTATTTTGGATCAGCCTTTAAATTATCATTAAATGGCAAACTCAAAGTTTTTAATCAAATTGGTTGCGAGTTAATTAACTCCAAACAAGGACAAGAGGACAAAGTGATCCAAACATTCTTAAAATCATTAAAAAAATATAAAAAGAAAAAGGTTTATCTTGGCGACATTGGAATTTACAACAGTCTAATAGATAGTTTAGATTTACCTGAAAGATGGAAACTCAGACTAAAACGACACTACCCTCGAACACCCTACTTTAATGAATTAATTAAAAGATTAGAAACTAATTACGACTTAGATCAAAAAAAAATTGACTATGATTATAATAGGCTTGAAGAACTGAAAAAAATCAACGGAAACAAAGTAATTGCCGGAAGAAAAATACAAGAGATTATCTCTAGATTTGAAAAAAAGAAAAAAGATCCACGTGATAATTTTATAGGAGCAAAAAGTGCAAAAATTATAAAGGATTTTTTAAAAATTAAAGTTCCTGCACATCAGACGGAAAAAAAATTAGTAAATTTCTTTACAAAACATTATCTTAGGACAAAATTATTAATTAAAGCATTAAAAAAAATTAAAAAATTAGATAGCAAAATAAGTAAACAATATAATTGTTTTTATCAATCTAATTTGGGAAGAGAAATTCAATACTATACAGGAATAGTTTTTTCTATTGAATTAAATAATAAAGAAATTTCTAAAGGTGGTGAATACAACAATTTAATGAAAACACTAGGATACAAAAAACAAATAAATGCATTTGGAGGTGCAATCGATTTAAACCAATTATTAAATTAGTTATGAAAAAAATTAAATTAGGTTTACCAAGTAAAGGCAGACTAAAAGATAAAAGTATCGAATTTTTTAAAGAAAATGGATTTGAAATAATGGATCCAAATTCTAGAAATTATTTTTTTAAATTTAAGAATAATGCAATCATAGAAGGTATTTATTTACATGCCCGTGAAATAATCGAGAGATTAAATGATGGTACTATTGATATGGGAATTTCTGGTTTAGATTTGTTAAATGAGAATTCTGATGATTACAAAAAAAGAATCAGTCTTAACAAAAAACTCGATTTTGGTTTTGCAACACTAGTTGTAGCTGTTCCAAATGATTGGCTTGATGTACAAAATATGGCGGATTTAGAGGAGATAAGTTTTGAATTTAGAGAGAAGAATAATAGAAGATTAAGAGTTGCAACAAAATATCCAAATCTAACTGAAAAATTTTTTCTATCTAGAGGAGTTTCAGAGTATCAACTTGTTTCTAGTTTGGGAGCTACAGAATCATATCCATTTACAGGCTCCTCGGAATTAATTACAGACATAACTTCAAGTGGAACCACATTAAAAGAAAATAACTTAAGGGTTATCTCCGATGGACAAATACTAGAAAGTTCTGCGTGTTTATTTACAACTAATAAGATTAAAAATATAAATTTAAAAGATTTAAAATGAAAATAATTGACGAAATTTTTGACGATATTAGCTTTAAGATTGGACCAGAAAAAAATATTAGAAAAGAGTATTTATATCGTATTATAAAAAGATTTTATAAACTAGCTGGATTAGAAAAAAATTTTATCTTTAAGAATCTTATAATACCTAATGACAAATTAGATCAAGAATTAAAGAATGCTTTATTAAATATCAAAGCAATGGCTTCTTACGCCAATGGTTACATAATTAATAGAATATGTAAAAATTTAAAAGATGATCAAATTTATGTAAACATAGGAGTTTGGAAAGGCTTTTCTTTAATTGCCGGGATGGTTAACACTAATTGTCATGTAGATGGTATAGATAATTTTTCTGAGTTTAAAGAAACTAATCCCAAGGAGGAATTTTTGACAAATTTTAATAAGTATAAAAATACTTCCAAACACAAATTTTACGAGATGGATTATAAAATTTACCTTAAGGAATTTGAAAGTAGAAAGGTACCTATAAATTTTTATTTCTATGACGGTGCGCATTATTATAAAGATCAACTTGAGAATTTAGAGATTGCGCACAATTTTTTTTCAAAGAATACAATCATTTTAATCGATGATTTTAATGGTGAACAAGTAGAGCAAGCGACCATGGATTTTATTTCAAAATATCCAAATCAATTTAAGATATTAAAACAAAATAAAACAAAAAATTTAAATCACCCATCCTTTTGGAATGGTAATATGATTTTCCAAAGAGTGTAATTTGCAATTTATGAATAAATTATTAAATTTTAACTCTAGTAATTCTTAATACAAAAAAAAACCCCGACTTGTCGGGGTTTTTTTAATTCAAATTTAGAAATGTTACATTCCCATGCCGCCCATGCCGCCCATGCCAGGCATTCCACCTCCCATTGGAGGCATTCCACCACCGGCACCGCCTGAGTCTTTATCTTCAGGTTTATCACCAATCATAGCTTCAGTAGTAATCAGTAAACTAGATATTGAAGCAGCGTCTTGCAGAGCTGTTCTTACAACTTTTGTAGGATCTATAATTCCTTTTGCAAACATATCGCAAAATTCAGCTCCTTGAGCATCATAACCGTGAGAACCTTTTTTACCTTCTAAAAGTTTTCCAACTACAACAGAGCTATCGACTCCAGCGTTAGCAATTATTTGTCTAATAGGTGCTTGTAGAGCTTTTCTAATTATTTCTACACCAGCTTTTTGATCATCACCTTTAACTTTGATAGATTTTAAAACTTCAGATGCGTAAAGTAGAGCACATCCACCACCAGTTACAACACCTTCTTCAACTGCCGCTCTCGTGGAGTTAAGTGCATCATCGACACGATCCTTTCTCTCTTTAACTTCAACTTCAGTGGCACCACCAACTTTAATTACAGCTACACCACCAGCTAATTTTGCTAATCTTTCTTGCAGTTTTTCTTTATCGTAATCTGATGTCGACTCATCAATTTGCTTCCTAATTGATGCACATCTAGCTTCAATGTCGCTTTTTTTACCTGCACCATCTACGACGGTTGTGTTATCTTTATCAACTTTAATTTTTTTACAAGAACCTAGATCATTTATTTTTACATTTTCTAGTTTGATACCAAGATCTTCAGAGATCACTTGGCCGCCAGTCAATATTGCAATGTCTTCTAACATTGCTTTTCTTCGATCTCCAAAACCTGGAGCTTTAACTGCAACAACTTTTAAACCACCTCTTAGTTTGTTTACAACAAGTGTCGCTAATGCTTCTCCTTCAACTTCTTCAGCAATTATTAATAAAGGTCTTGAGGATTGAACTACAGATTCTAATAGAGGAACAATAGATTGTAAGTTTGAAAGCTTTTTATCACAAAGTAATACTAAGGGATTATCTAACTCAGCAGTCATTTTATCTGCATTTGTTATGAAGTATGGTGATAAAAATCCTCTATCAAATTGCATTCCCTCTACAACATCAAGTTCAGTTTGTAAGCCTTTAGCTTCCTCAACAGTAATAACACCTTCGTTACCAACTTTTTGCATAGCTTTTGCTATCATATCGCCGATTTCTTTTTCACCATTTGCTGAAATAGTTCCAACTTGAGCTATCTCTTCACTGGTTTTAACTTTTTTTGAACTTTTTTTGATATCGGCTATCACTGTCTCTATAGCGGTGTCTATTCCTCTTTTAACGTCCATAGGGTTCATTCCAGCAGCAACATATTTACAACCTTCTTTTGCAATAGCTTGCGCTAAAACTGTAGCTGTTGTTGTTCCATCTCCAGCTTCGTCATTGGTTTTACTTGCAACTTCTTTAACCATTTGAGCTCCCATGTTCTCAAATTTATCTTCTAACTCAATTTCTTTAGCAACAGTTACACCATCTTTAGTAATTCTTGGGGCTCCAAAAGATTTATCTATAACAACATTTCTTCCTTTAGGTCCAAGTGTAACTTTTACTGAGTTGGCAAGTATATCAACACCTCGTAGCATTGAGTTTCTTGCTTCAGTATTAAATTTAACAATTTTTCCAGCCATATCTCCTCCTAATTATTTTTTATTTATAACACCCATTATGTCTGACTCTTTCATAATTGAGTATTCTTTTCCTTCAATTTTGACTTCTGTTCCTGACCATTTACCAAATAAAACATGGTCACCAACTTTGACATCCATTGGGGTAGTTTTGCCATCATCAGATTTTGCTCCTGGACCAACTGCTATAACTTTACCCTCTTGAGGCTTTTCCTTAGCAGTATCTGGGATTATAATACCACCTGATGTTTTCTCTTCACTGTCTAGAGACTGTATTAGAACTCTATCGTGTAAAGGTCTGAATTTCATATATTTCCTCCATTAATGATGATGTTGATATGACTATTTTTTAAAGAATTTCAAGGGGTTAAAATTAAGAGAATATAAGGCTATTTTTACCTAATTTAAAGGTTTTTTTTAAATAATTCATAATTTCTCATAAAAGTATAAAAGCTTTCTAAAGAATAATTATAATTGGAGAAATTAGATGAATCCTTCAAAACTAGTTGGCGTTAGAGAATTGATAGTTAAGTATGACATATTTTTTATAGATCTTTGGGGCGTTATTCATAATGGTAAAAAAATTTTTGAAAATGCGATAGAGGTTTTAAAAAATATTAAAAATCATGGTAAAGTTATCGTGTTAATTTCCAATGCGCCAAGACCTTCTGCTACTGTGAAAAGTTTTTTACTTAAAATGGGTTTTGACTTTAATTTGATTGATGAGCTTGTTACATCAGGTGACGTAACAAGGAATTATCTCGAAGAAAATAAAATTAAAAAGTTTTATCATTTAGGACCAGATAAAGATCGTGATATTTTTAACCAAAATAATCAATTGTCGAAAAGCATTCAAAATTGCGATGAAATTATTTGTACAGGATTAAATAATGCTGAAGAGGAAATTGAAATTTACGACAGACTTTTGAAAGAAAATATAAAATATAAGAAAAAAATGATATGTGCAAACCCTGACGAAGTAGTTAGTAGGGGAACTAAATTAGAATATTGCGCGGGTAAAATTGCTCAAATATATAGTAATTTAGGAGGAGAAGTATTATTTTTTGGAAAACCTTTTATAAGTATATACAGCTTTTCTTTAGATAAAATTAGAAATAAATTTCCTAAATTTGAATTCAGTACAAGACACAAAATTTTAGCAGTCGGAGATAATTTAAAAACTGACATCAAAGGAGCGAATAATTTTAATATCGATTCCATGCTTATATTAAATGGCATTTATAAAGATTATGATTATAATAATAATTTCGATTTCACAAATTTATGCAAATCAAACAATGTTGAAAATGTATATTCAAATTTTTATCAAAAGGATCTAAAATGGTAAAAGTTTTACAGAGAATTAGTAATAATAAAATTACAAAAAAATCTATTTTAGCCATAGGGAATTTTGATGGTTTTCATATAGGTCATCAATCTATAATAAAAGCAGGCAAACAAATCGCAAAAAAAAATAAAAAGAAATTTGGAATTCTTACTTTTAATCCTCTTCCTTACGAGTATTTTACAAAAAACTATAATTACAAATTAATTAGTAATAATGAAAAAGTAGATTTAGCCGCCAAATTAGGTTTAGATTATATTATCTTTCTAAATTTTAATAAAAACTTAAGAAATAGTTCTCCTCAAGATTTTATAAGCAAGATCCTTTTTAAGAAAATTAATATGAGTCATATAATTGTTGGAAAAGAATTCCGATTTGGAAAAAAAAGAAAAGGAAACGTAAATTTTTTAAAAAAAACTTTAAAACCACTAAATATAAAAGTTACAGGCGCTGAAATTGTTAACCGATATGATGGTAAAATTTCTTCGTCTAAAATTAGGAAAAAAATAATGCAGGGTAAAGTACTTGATGTAAAGAAATCATTAAACAGGTTTTGGTCAGTGAAAGAAAAAGTTTTGCAGGGCAGGAAAGTTGGAAGAAAAATTGGTTACAGAACTGCCAACATTGAATTAAAAAATAGATTAAATCCTAAAATAGGAGTGTATGCTGTCAAAATTTTATTTCAAAAAAAAATATACAAAGGTATTGCAAATTTTGGATATGCGCCAACTTTTAAAAGAAAAAAATTAGTATTAGAGTGTTTTATTTTCAATAAAATAAATAATCTGTATGGAAAGGTAATAGAGGTTCAATTTATCAAGTTTATTAGAGGTGAAAAAAAATTTATGTCCATAGAAATGCTCAAAAAACAAATAAAGTATGATATTGATAAAACACGAAGAATTTTAAAAAATGTCTGAAATAAAAGTAAATCTACCCAAAACAAAATTGGCAATGAAAGCCAATTTACCAAACAAAGAACCAGATATTTTAAAATATTGGGATACCATTAATCTCTACGAGCTACAAAAACAAACATTTTCAAAAAGGGAAAAATTCATTCTTCATGATGGCCCTCCATATGCAAATGGAGACATACATATTGGAACAGCTTTGAATAAAGTTTTGAAAGATATCGTTGTTAAATTTCAGTCTATAGGTTTACAAAAATATTCTCCTTATGTACCTGGTTGGGATTGTCATGGATTACCAATTGAATGGAAAATTGAGGAACTAAACAAAAAAAAAGGAGTCGATAAAACTAAGCTATCGGTTAATGAATTTAGAGGACAATGTAGAGATTTCGCAAGTAAATGGATAGATATTCAAAAAAATCAATTTAAGCGCCTTGGTGTTATTGGGGATTGGGAAAATTATTACTCGACAATGAGTAACGAGGCCGAAGCCATCATTGCAAAAGAAATTTTAAAGTTTCTTAAAAATGGAGGGTTGTACAAAGGCTACAAACCAGTCTTGTGGTCTGTAGTTGAGAAAACAGCCTTAGCTGATGCAGAAGTTGAGTATAAAGATAAAGTTTCAAATACAATCTATGCAAAATTTAAAATCAATAAAAAATTTAAAAATTATGATAATATCAGTGTAGTAATTTGGACAACTACACCCTGGACAATACCCTGCAATAGAGCGCTTTGTTATAATTCCAAGTACAATTATACTATATTAAATATTAGCCACAATAGTATTGAGGAAAAAGTAATTATTGCTACTGATCTTATTGATAATTTCCTCAAGGAAAATGATATTAAAAAATATAAAAAAATTGAGACATTTATAGGTTCTGAATTTAATAATACAAAATGTATTCATCCATTTAAAGAATATGGTTATGATTTTGAAGTACCAATGTTAGATGGAGAATATGTTACACTTGAGCAGGGTACAGGAATCGTCCATATAGCACCTAGTCATGGACCAGATGATTTTCACTTATCACTTAAAAATAAAATTTTAGTTGAAAATACCCTTGAGGACGATGGCACTTATACCGATAAAATAAAAAAATTCAAAGGAGTCCATATTTATAAAGCTGATAAAATTGTTATTGATGAATTAAAAAAAACATCTAGTCTAATCTCAGCAGGTGAATACAAGCATAGCTACCCGCATTCATGGCGATCAAAGGCTCCGCTTGTGCATCGAGCAACTCCACAATGGTTTATATCCATGGAAAAAAATAATTTAAGATCAAGCGCTTTAAAAGCAATTGGGAAAACCTCATTCTATCCTGAAATTGGTAAAAACAGACTCGAGGGTATGATCGAGTCTAGGCCAGACTGGTGTATTTCTAGACAAAGATTTTGGGGAGTTCCATTACCAATTTTTGTTAATAAGAAAACGGAAAAACCTTTAATTGATGAAAAAGTTTTTGATAACATTTTTAATATTTTTAAATCACAAGGAAGTGATAGTTGGTTTAAACTGCCTGCTCAAGAATTTTTAACAAATAAGTATAAATCAGAAGATTATCATCAGGTAAAAGATATCGTTGAAGTTTGGTTTGATAGTGGTTCAAGTCATACTTATGTTCTTGAAGAGAGAAAAAATCTAAATTGGCCGGCGGATATGTATTTGGAAGGTTCTGATCAACACAGAGGATGGTTTCACTCATCTTTATTACAATCATGTGGCACAAGAGGCGAGGCACCGTATAAAAATATTTTAACACATGGATTTGTTGTAGACGGCAAAGGACAAAAAATGTCGAAGTCGCTTGGCAATGTTGTGTCACCTGATGAAATAATTAAAAAATATGGAGCAGATATTTTGAGATTATGGGTTGTTGCATCTGATTATTCTGAGGATTTAAGACTTGATAATTCGATTATAAACCAGCACGCAGAGTCATACAGAAAAATTAGAAATACTTTTAGATTTATACTTGGAAATTTAAATGATCAGCTCAATTTAGATGAAATCAAAAATACAAAATTAAACAAAAATTTTGATGAATTTGATACTTATATTCTATGCTTAATTTCTAAGTTAGACAAACAATTTACTGAATTAAGTAAACAATTTGCATTCCACAAAATTTACATAGAAGTTTTAAATTTTTGTATTAATGATTTATCTGCTTTTTATTTTGATATTAAAAAAGACTCTTTGTATTGTGACGCTTTAGAAAGCGATAAAAGAAAAAATACAATTCTAATTTTAAAACACATTTTCTATTTTTTACTAAAATGGCTAAGCCCAATTTTAGTCTTTACAACAGAGGAAATTTTTGGGTTGATAAAAAAACCAGATGAAAAGAGCATATTTCTAGTCAATTTTAATAGTCTTGATCAGTTAGTAGATTTGAAAGCATATAACGAGGTGAAGTGGGATTATTTGAAGAAAGTTAAATCAGAGGTAAATAATGAAATAGAGATCATGAGAAATAATAAAACTATAGGTTCAAGTCTTGAAACTCAAATTGAATTTACAATAGAAAACGAGGTTAAAAAATATTTTGAAAAAATTAATTTATCTGATTTTTTTATAACATCAGATGCAAAAATTGCGCTAAATGATCAAAGTTTTGACAAAGTTATAGAAAATAAAAACGTAAAGGGTTTAAAAATTATTATAAATAAGGCTGAAGGAATTAAATGTATCAGGTGTTGGAAATACTTTGTAAATGACAAAAGTGTCAATAAAAAATTATGCAAGAGATGTGAAAGTGTCCAGAACGCAATCTGACCAATTAAAATTTAAACAAAATATTTTAGTTTTATTTATTATTACTATAAATTTTTTGTTAGATCGTATAAGTAAAATTTGGATTATTAACTTTTTTTCTAGCGGTCAAAACGAGTATTATATAAATCCCTTCTTAAACTTTATTTTAATTTGGAATAAAGGTATTGCATTTGGTTTTTTTGATAGTGAAAACCTAACTTATCACATGATATCTTTAGCAATTTTCATAATATTAGGTTTCATAGTTTATATGATTATTTCATCTAATAACATTTTTGAAAAAATATGTTTGTCTATTTTGCTCGGAGGAGCTTTAGGTAATTTTTTCGATAGATTGTATTATCAGGCTGTACCAGATTTTATTGATTTACATTATAATAATTTTCACTGGTTTGTTTTTAATGTTTCTGATATCTCAATAACAATTGGAATTATTCTTTTGCTAATTAATGAACTTATCAAAGGCAAGGAAAAGACAGATGAATAAAGTTATTATTTTTATTTATATTATTTTTTTTATTATTACATCTTCTTGTCAGGAAGTTAAAAGAGGATTAGGCTTTGAGAAAGTAAGACCAGATGAGTTTTTAATCGAAAAAAAGAGTAGTCTTGAACTTCCGCCAGATTATAATCTCATAGAACCAGGTAGTTTTAAAAAAAAGAAAAAGAAAGAGACACTATCTCAAATATTAAATAAATCTTTAACACCAGATAAGGTTTTAGATGTTCAGAATTCGGGTCCAGTATCTAATACTACAAAGAGTCTTGAAGAAGATCTTTTGAAAAAAATTAAATGACAATTGAAATTAATTTAAATAGTTTTTTTAAAAATTTTTTAGATAAAGATCAAAAAATACATTACGATAATAATCTGAAAACTTGCAAAAAAATAGGCGCAAAAATTAAGGAAGAAATAAATAGCAAACAGAATGAAATTTTTAATTCTTTAACTCAAGCTTACCAATCAAAAATATTTTCTTTAAAAAATCAACTAGATAAATCAAAAAAAAAACTTATCATAGGAATTGGCGGATCGACAGCAGGTCTTAAAAGTTTCACAGAATATACTGATCAAAATTATTTATTTATTGACAATTTAAATTATTCAAAAATTAACCAATTATTATCTAAAAAAGATATTTTAGATTATTCCATTTATTTAATATCAAAATCTGGAAATACTTTTGAAACTTTGGCTTCACTAAATTTACTCTATCAGCACGCAAAAAAAATTAATTCTCTCGAAAAGCTTTTTTCTAAAATGACGTGTATTACTGAAGAAAGTGATAATAATTTATACAACTTCGCAAAAAAAAATAATGTTAGATTAATTATTCATAACAAAAAAATTGGAGGAAGATATTCTTTTTTCTCTGAGACAGGAATTTTACCTTCAAATTTAAATGAGACTGATGTAGCGAGGACATGCAAGTTTGATGATTTTCTGGGCGAAGATTTTAATTCTGCAATTGTCAATTCCGCAATTATTATGACTGTTACAAAAACTAAAATGATAAAAAAAAATATAAATTTATTTTATGATGAAAAACTAAGCTTTTTTGGAGATTGGTTTAATCAGTTACATGCTGAAAGTCTTGGTAAAAACAATGAAGGTTTAACACCTCTTTATTCAATTTGTCCTAGAGATCACCATAGTATGGCTCAATTGTATCTTGACGGACCAAAGGATAATTATTTCTCAATCTTTCCACCCGCAGAAAATCAACACTTTTCTAAATTCGATAAATTAAATTTCACTAATATAGAAAATCAGACTCCTCAAGAATTAATTAATTCACAGTACAATGCAATTCAAAAAGTTTTTATTGAAAAAAATATACCATTTAGAACAATAAAAATTGGAAATAACAAACTTAATATTTTGCAATTATTTTTATATTATTTTCTTGAAACAATAATATTAGGTGAGGCCCAAAATATAAATCCTTACGATCAACCAGCTGTAGAAGAAATTAAAATTAAAACTATTAAAAATTAGTTTTTTAAAAACATTATTCTTGAAATACCATAGGTTTTATCAATCAAAATATTTAGTTTATTAGGTAAAATTAATTTATTTTTAACGTGTGTGTGAAAAATTATTATATTACTTCTAAAATTATTGGTGATTAATTTAAATATTTCATCCACTTTTTTAAATTGGTAGGGAGGATCAATAAATATCAAATTGAAATTTATTCCCAATTTTCTGGTAGTTAAAAAATGTAAAACATCATTTTCTATTATCTCGCAATTTGACTGGGATTCAATTTTCAAAATGTTGTTTTTTAGAATTTTTAAGACACTTTTATTTTGCTCTACGAATGTTACATGTTTGGCATCACGAGATAAACACTCAATTCCAAAAGACCCCGAACCTGCAAATAAATCACATATATTCGCATTTCGAAAATTAAATTTAATCTCTTTAGAATGCATAATTAAATTAAATATATTTTCTTTAACGAAATCTCTTAGTGGTCTTGTCGTTTGAGCTTCCGGTAATATTAATTTTTTACCTTTGAATTTTCCTGATATGACTCTCATAAAAACTTATTTCTTTAGCACTAGCAATATTAATTTGAGCTGGATTTAATTTATTTAAACAAAACGGTCCATAACTAATTCTTTTTAATTTATTTACTTCAAGGTTTATAGATCTAAAAATCTGTCTTATTTCATTTTTTTTTCCTTCAAATAGATCTAGTTCGATCCATGTATTTCTTTTTACATCGCCTAAAATCTTATAATTAAAAGATTTGTATCTGATATTTTTATAAATAAATCCTTTTGATTTTTCTTTTAATTTTTTTAGATTTAAGTCTCCGTAAACTTTTACGTGATAAGTCCTTTTAAATTTATTTTTTGGGTTTTCTAAGTTTTGAGTTACCTTACTCGAATTGGTCAAAATAATTAACCCCTCACTATTAATATCAAGTCTGCCTGCAAATATATAATTTTTATATTTAGTACTAATTAATTCGTATATTATTTTGCGTTTATCTTGTTTTCTTTTTGAACAAACATAATTAATCGGCTTATAGAGTTTCAGAATTTCAATTTTTTTTTGAAAAGAAATTTTCTTACTATCAATATAAATTTCATCATTTTTATCTACAAAGCATAGTGGAGATAATATAGTTTTTCCATTGACCCTAATTTTATTTTTTAAAATCAATCTCTCAATCTCTCTTCTAGATCCACAATTGTAATTTGCAAGAAATTTAGCTATTCTCTCTTTTGTCATGGTTCAAAATCACTTTGATAAAATATTTAATAGTTTAATTAAATTAGCAAAAAAAGCTTACAATGAAAATGAAATACCAATATCAGCTATAATATTTTGTCCGAAAAAAAATAAAATTATTAGTAAAGCCCACAATGTATGCAAGTCAAAAAGTGATCCGCTGGGTCATGCTGAAATAGTTGCAATTAAAAAGGCTGCAAAAAAAGTTAAGAATTATCGATTTGACGATATGTATTTATTCACTACCCTAGAACCATGTTTAATGTGCGCATCCATTATATTAAACGCTAGATTTAAAAGAGTATATTTTTTTATTGAAGACCAAAAAAGTGGGGCGTTGGTTAATAATCATAAATTAATTTTTGATAAAAAAATTTCCAAGAAACCTAGATTGTACTATGGATTTAAATCTCTAGAGTATGAGAAATTGCTTAAAAATTTTTTTAAAAACAAAAGATAATTATTTTATTACTCTCCATCCTATATCACGTCTGTAATATTTATTTTTCCATTCTAACTTATCAAGAGCTCGTAATGCTTCATCGCGAGCTATTTTCAGAGATTTGTTTGTGACTGTTGAATTTAATACTCGTCCACCTATTGCGATAATTTCTCCATTAACATTTGATGTTCCAGCGTGAAAAATTTGAATATTTTCATTCTGATCAATCTTATTTAAATTTTTTATGACTGTGCTTTTATCGTAATCACCTGGATAACCTTTATTAGATGCTACGATTGTTATACCCGGGTAATCATACCATTCTATCTTTTTGTTTTTTAGATTTTTTTCAATCGTATTTATTACTATTTTAAGAAAGTCACTTTTCATTCTCATCATGAGTATTTGACACTCTGGATCCCCAAATCTAATGTTGTATTCTATTAATTTGGGATCGCCATTATTTATCATAAGTCCGGCATATAAAATTCCTGAAAAAGGTGAGCCAATCTTTTTCATTCCTACTAAAGTAGGTTTAATAATTCTATTAATTATTTTTGACTCAATATCATCTGTTATCAAATAGGAAGGTGAATATGCACCCATACCGCCAGTATTTGGACCAACATCATTTTCAAATATTCTTTTATGATCTTGTGCTGTGCCTATTGGTAAAAAATCTTCTCCATCGGTAATAACGAAATAACTAGCTTCCTCTCCTTTTAAAAATTCTTCTAAAATTACCTTTTTTGAAGATTTAAATTTTCCACTAAATATTGCTTTGATATCATTAAGTGCCTCTTCTTTTTTATTACAAATAGTAACACCTTTACCTGCTGCTAACCCATCTGACTTCACAACAATTGGAAGACCAAATTTATCAATACAGTCAGATACCTCACTTAAATTTTTTACTTCTTGAAACCGAGCTGATGGAATTTTAAATTCAGAACAAAAATTCTTTAAAAATAGTTTAGACCCCTCAAGTTGAGATGCTTTTTTAGAAGGACCAAATACTTTTATACTTTTTTGCTCTAAAAAATCTTTTATACCTTCAACGAGAGGAACTTCTGGACCTACAATAACTATATCAATCTCGTTTTTTTTTAATTCGTCATACAGTTGATTAAAATTTGATATATCAACATTTAAATTTTCACAAATTTGAGCTGTTCCTGCATTACCAGGTATACATACAAGTTTTTTGAGATTTTTTGATTGTTTAAGTTTATAGCAAATAGAATGCTCTCTACCCCCACTTCCAATTATTGCTACCTTCATGTAAAACCTTTAAATATAATTATGAGCAATATACCAGAATTTTCTGTATCTGAATTATCATCTTTAACAAAAAATTTATTAGAAGAAAATTTTTCTCTAATTCGTGTTAAAGGAGAAATCACTAACGTAAAAGAAAAAGGTCATTGCTATTTTACCCTAAAGGATGAAGATTTTGTATTAAATGCCGTTTGTTGGTCGAGCAAAGTTCCTTATTTGAATTTCAAGCCGGAAGAGGGCATGGAGGTTTTCGCAGAAGGTAAATTATCTACATATGCAAAAGGTAGCATCTCAACTTATTCTTTACACGTAAATCAAATAAACGTTCAGGGAGAGGGTGCGTTATTAAAATTATTTAAGGAAAGACAAAAAAAATTACAAAAAGAGGGTTTGTTTGATCAGGATCATAAAAAAAACTTACCCTACTTGCCAAAAAAAATAGGAGTTATTACATCGTCAACTGGGGCTGTAATTATGGATATTATTGATAGGATTGAAAATAGATTTCCAACACCAATTGAACTTTATCCTGCATCTGTGCAAGGCATTAATTCATCGAAGGAAATTATTAATGGAATAAAATATTTTAATGATAGTAAGTCCATTGATGTATTAATTATTGCTAGAGGAGGCGGGGGGCCAGAAGATTTTATAGGTTTTAATGAAGAGGATTTAGTTAGAGAAGTGTTTGCTTGCAAAATACCGGTAATATCAGCAATTGGACATGAAACAGATTTTACTTTGCTTGATTATGTTGCAGATGTAAGGGCAGCGACCCCAACTGCAGCGGCAGAAATCGTTGTTCCTGAACGTCTAACATTAATTAACACTCTCAAAAATGTTTACGAAAATTTGGATACGTCCATTAAACATTATTTTACAAAAATAAACAAAGAATTTTCATATATCAATAAGTTGCTAAATACAAACAATCTGAAAAAATTTTTAAACCAAAATCATAAAAATTTGGACAACGTCTTCAGAGTATTTTCTTCATCATTTTTAAATGATTTAAAAATAAAAAAAAGTGATCTTACTAATCTTGGAAAAAGATTTCTTGGATTAGATATAAAGAATACACTCAAAAGAGGATTTTCAATAATTAGAGATGTTAAGAACAAGGTAATAAAAAATTCTAAAAATTTAAAAGGTAAAGACAAAATTAAAGCCGAATTTTTTGATGAAGAAATAATATTAAATATTAAAAATGACAGAGGCTAAGTTAAAATATAAACAAGGTTCATTTGAAATAGTAGAAGATGGAGATTACGTATTTTGTGCGGTTTCAAAAAGAAAGATTCCACTTAATGATTTGAGATATTGGAATGTTGATTTGCAGGAGGCTTATTTTTCTCCGATAGAAGTTGAAAAGAAATTAAATGAAAAAGCTTAAAATTTTAATAATTTTTCTGTTTTGTTCGCAGGCCTACGGACTGGAATTTAACGGAAAATTTACTCAAGGTGGATTGATTATTGGCAAAACTAATCCTTCAAATAAGATTTTTCTTGATGAGAAACCTCTTAAAATTTCCCCCTCTGGTAATTTTGTTTTCGGTATTTCTAGAGAAAGGTCTAAAGATTTAAAAATTGAAATTAAGAGCAAATCTTCATCAAAGATATTAAAAAAAAAAATAACTAAACGTAAATTCAGAATACAAAGGATCGACGGGTTACCAAAGAGAAAAGTAACACCAAATGAGGAAGATATGAAAAGAATTAGGAAAGAGGGAAGGCTTATAGTTAAAGCCAAAAATATAAATAGTAATTTTGATTTTTTTTCTAATGGCTTCATTAGACCTTTAAAAGGAATAACAACTGGCGTATATGGTAGCCAAAGAATTTTAAATGGAAAAAAAAGACGTCCTCACTACGGAATTGATATTGCATCTCCAAAAGGCACATCAATTAAAAGTCCAAATGATGGCAAAGTTGTATTAGCTGAAAAAGACTTATTTTTTACTGGGGGAACTTTAATGATTGATCACGGTCATGGACTTATCTCAATTTATTCTCACCTAGAAAATTTAAAGGTAGAAAGCAATCAACAAATTAAAAAGGGACAAATTATTGGGACAGTTGGCTCTACAGGTCGTTCAACAGGACCACACTTGGATTTTAGATTGTACTGGAATAATATTGCAGTTGACCCTGATCTAGTATTTAAGAATTAAATTCTTTACTTTAAAAAATTGTCCAAGGTTTTTTTATCTGAAACAACTATAAAGTTATCAAAATGTATTGACTGTGATGGATACTTGATATCAATCCTTCTTCCTGAATTTCTATAAATGCCGATCCTAGCATAACTTCCAGTATAATTACCTTTCCACTCGTAAGTTATTCCGGAATAATTAACTATAAGTTTATTGTCTTTAAAAACCTTTACGTAACCATCCTGTTTTTTTGAATTTTTTATACCTATTTTATAAGTTGTCCAGTTCCCTAATTTAGTAGCTTTAAATGTTTTTTTAAAATTATTAAATTTTTCACATTTATTGGATATTGATTTTGAATTTACATATAGAGGATCCTTCCATATTGGATTACCCTCTGCATCGTAACAGCATACTTTTCTTGTGAAGTACTCATAACAACCAAAACAATTTTTATTATTTAAATTTTGATTTTTATTACTTTTTGAAATGTATTTTTCACCAGTTATCGAATCTTTTTTTGCTCCAAAAACACATTTTGACAATTTAATAGAACTCATGTTCCTTTCTTTACCCTGGAACATAATCCAATTGCCGTTTTTTTTTAAGTATTTATATCTTAAACTGTATTTTTTATAATCTTCCTTATTCCATGATTTTCCAGCAGAGCCACCAGTATCTCCACCAATCACCATGGCATTCCCATTCTCATAAAATCTTATACCAAGCAGCGGACTTTTCCTCATTGGATCAAATTGATTTTTAAATTGAAAAAATAAAACTCTTGTATCAATATGCACAAATTCTTTTGGTACTCTTACCTTAAAACCTATCCAGATATCTTTGTTTAATGCTCTTTTTTGTCTTGTTTGAAATTCTGCTCTTTCAGTTGATTTTTTTTTACTTTTATATGGATCGTTATTCCATCCATGTTGAACAGTAACTTCTAAATATTTATTTCCATTTGCATCTTTTTTTATTTTAAATGGTCGAAGACCTTCACCCTTGTCATTAATTGATAAATTTTTCAATCTAAGCTTACCTATTTTTTGATTTTCAAAATCTTCTATAAAATTCCAAGGTGATTTAGTTTTTTTATTTATATAATCTGGTACAGGAATTTTTTCCCAGGCATAGCTATTAGATATTAATTGAAAAATTAAAATTGAGATTAAATATCTGAAGACTTTTATCATATTTTATAATTTCCATCTTCTATGTGTCCAGATCCACTGGCCTGGATTTTCTTTAATCATCTTCTCAATAACATTGTTAATTCTATTTGTAATTTGCAATTCAGAGTCTTCTTTTGAAAAATCGATTTCATCTAAAATATTCATCTCAAAGAAATATTTATCTACCCTTTTTAAAGAAATAGGTACTAATTTATAGTTGTATTTTTTTGCAAACTGAGCAGGTATTCTTGTCGTGTAGCAATCTTTATTAAAAAGTTTCGCAATAATTCCCTCAGTTAATTTTTGGTCAACCATTAGTGCGATATTTCTCCTATCTTTAACTCTAGATAATAATTCTCTAGTGCCGCCCTTGTCCTCCCCTGGAAGTGGTTTTGCAATTTGATCCTTACAGATATAGGATGTTCTCAGAAATTCCATAATAGGATTTAAAAAAAAATTATTCAGCTTCCTATAAAGTGCTGAAATTTGAAAGTTTTGTTTTTCTAATTCCATTGCCATTAATTCAAAATTTCCAAAATGTCCGGAAAAAAAAAGTACTGGATCTTTTGAACCTTTTAGTTTTTCAAGTTTATCTAAATTTAATATTTTAATATGATCATTATTATTTTGAAAAAATCTAAGATTTATATATTCAGCTAAAGTCCTACCGTAGTTGTCCCACATTTTACTTATTATTTCATCGTTTTGAATATCTGAATTTTCAGGAAAACATATTTTTAAATTACCTCGAATAATCTCACTTGACCTAAAAAATTTACCAAATGTTTTAAATATATATGAAGACAGATTTGATGCTAATTTTCTACCTATGAGAAAAAAAATAATGAATAAAAATATTACTATAATGAATTGAATAAAATATTTTATAGACTTA
>CENP01239188.1_pt1 | contig 37691 bp, 32 predicted proteins | sample 361281 | NCBI WGS metagenome assembly CENP01 (sample SAMEA2591122, study PRJEB7988) | marine metagenome | biome: marine biome (ENVO:00000447); feature: deep chlorophyll maximum layer (ENVO:xxxxxxxx); material: saline water (ENVO:00002010), including plankton (ENVO:xxxxxxxx) | depth 70 m
ATTTATAATATTTAACTATTATACTTAATTACAATTGTAAATTATTATTTGACTTTTAAAGAATTAAATCAAATAAATTACATCTGTAAATTATAAATGTAAACTTATTGATGTTTACATTTGTATATGATATTTAAAAAAAATGAAAAACAAAAGGTATTTTCCACCTGAGCTTCTTAATAGTTTTCTAGATGTTTATTCTGATCTAATAAAAAAAAATATTTTAGGGTATTCAGTTAATGGTTTACCCGTATATGAATTACAAATAGGTTCTGGTAAACAAAAAATCTTGATGTGGTCACAAATGCATGGTAATGAAACAACTACAACAAAAGCTTTGTTAGATCTAGTTCCTTGGCTTTTGGACTGTAAACAAAAAAATATTTTATCATCTTTTACTTTTTTTATAATTCCTCAACTAAATCCTGATGGATCTAAATTATATAGCCGTCTAAATACAAATCAAATTGACTTAAATCGTGATGCTTTAAATCTTACACAACCTGAAAGTCAATTGTTAATTCAGGCTTATAAGCGTATAATTCCAGACTATGCTTTAAATCTTCATGGGCAAAGAACTATTTATGGTGTTGGATCAAGTGGTGGACCTTCTACCATCTCTTTCTTAGCTCCATCTGCTGATGCAGCGAGAACTATAACACCTGCTAGAAGTGTTGCTATGTCTGCTATAGCTCATATTTATAAGTTTTTAAAAAAAGAATTACCAAATGGTATATCTAGATATGATGATACTTTTAATCCAAATTGTGTTGGTGACCAATTCACAAAATCTGGCACCCCAACTATTCTTTTTGAAGCGGGTCATTTCCCTGGAGATTATGACAGAGAATACTCTAAAAAATATATTTTTAAATCATTTAAGATTTTATTTAATTATTTACTTTACAATAATAAAGCTTCAGGTGTAAAGGAATATTTGAATATTCCCGAAAATATGAAAAACTATGTCGATTTAATTGTTTCAAATATCAATATTGATGTTAATGGTATGATTTTAAAAAATCAACAAATTGCAATTCAATACATTGAGGAATTAAAAAATGGAGAGATTGTTTTTCATCCAACCTTTCATTCATATGGCATCAATCTAAGTAAATTAAAGTCACACAGATATATTAAACTATCTGGTAATGAGAGCAATGATCCTCTAATGTTTATTAAAGACAAAATCATTGAAAACAGCAAATTTTATAAATTATTTTCATTAGATAGATGATTTATGACCAAAATTCTCAAAATAGTTCCCTTTTTTTAATTAAGTTTGCAACTTTCATAATACTAAACTAATTTAAATGAGTAAAGTAAATTTAGATGAAATTGATCGCCAAATTTTAGATATATTAATTGATAATTCAAGGATTCCATTTACAGATATATCGAAAAGGCTCTTAATATCAGCAGGGACAGTTCATGTTCGAGTAAAAAAAATGGAAGAAGCAGGCATAATTAAGGGGTCATCACTTAATCTCGATTATGTAAAGTTAGGATATTCTTTTATTGCATATGTCGGTGTATTTCTAGAAAAAACTAGCTCTACAGATCAAGTTATTAATAATTTAAATGAAATACCTTTTATTACTGTAGCTCACATAACCACGGGGAAATTTAATGTATTTTGTAAAGTTCGTGCCCGAAATACTCATCATGCTAAGGACATCATTTTTATGATAGATGATGTTGACGGAGTTTTAAGAACAGAGACAATGATTTCATTGGATGAGAGTATTAATGATAAAAAACGACTTATGCATCGAATTTTTAATGAATTAAATTAAATAATGGCTCGTAAACCAAAGATTGAAAGATTCAATGAAAAAATTCTATCACGCTTTCAAATTTATAATAGTTTATTTTTAACACTTCCTTTTAAAACTATAAAGCAAACATCTTTGATGATGCCACTGTTCGCAGATCATTGTCGAAAACAATACAAAGTGAACACAAATCCTAAAGATATAGTTTCTTCATTTTTTAGTCTATATGCTTCAGATTTTAAAACAAGCCAACAACAAGATTTACTGTTTAATTTTATTCAATATATTGAAAGACAAGTTGTTTTGTTTGATGCTATTGAAGATGCAGGTTTTTCTTATGTAAATAATATGCATGGAAGAGGGACTTTACGTAATATGAAAGAAGAGGCAATCGACAAACAACTTAAAGATTCACTTTCGGATTATATCAAGCGTTTTAAAGTTAGAATTGTCCTTACTGCTCATCCCACACAATTTTATCCAGACAATGTTTTGGTTATTATGAATGAACTTTCAAAAGCTATTGCAAAAGATGACATTGACAGTGTAAAGAAGCTTTTAGTTCAGCTTGGTAAAACACCTTTTTATAACAAGGAAAAGCCTACACCTTTTGATGAAGCTGTAAGCCTGATTTGGTTTTTAGAAAATGTATTTTATCATTCTGCTAGTACAATTTGTAATTACGTTGCAGAACATATAGTTGATTCCGGTGAATTAGATAATTCAATTTTTGACTTTGGCTTTTGGCCAGGGGGAGACAGAGATGGAAATCCCTTTGTAACTCCTGAAATTACAATTAAAACAGCAAAACGTTTACAATTTTCTATATTAAGAAATTATTATAGGGATTTGCGAAAGTTAAAAAGGAAAATAACATTTCCTGGTTTAGAGGAAAGGATTGAAAAGTTAGAGAAAATGGTTTTTAATGAGCTTTTTTATCCCAACAAAAACAAAAACTTTTCGCTAGAATACTTAAGTTCTGAATTGCAAATTATTCTTAAAGGAATTAACAAGGAGCATGACGGGCTTTACAAAAATGATATTTTAGACATCATTCATAAAGTTCGCCTTTTTGGATTTCATTTTGCAAGTTTAGATATCCGCCAAGACTCTCGTATTCACCATAAAGTTTTTAATGAAATTATATCGCATCCTGATATTAGAAAGCTTACTAAAGGCCTGCCCGACAATTATAAATCATTAAATACAGCTGACCGTTGTAAAGTGCTTCTTAACTTAAAGGGTAATGTTTCTCCAACTATCTTTTCAGATGAAATAACTAATCAAACACTAGAAAGCATTCGCAGTATGCAGAATATCCAAAAAAATAATGGAGAGAGAGGATGTAATCGATATATAATTAGCAATTGTCAGACTTTGGAGAATATTCTTGAACTCTTCGCAATGTGTCGACTTAGCAATTGGGAAGAGCCTACCGTAGATTTTATACCACTGTTTGAAACAATTCCTGATTTAGAAAAAGCGCGAGATGTAATGTATTCATTATTTAAAGATCCAGTCTATAAAACTCATTTGAAAAGAAGAAAAATGAAACAGACAATTATGCTTGGCTTTTCAGATGGAACAAAAGATGGAGGTTATTTTATGGCAAATTGGAGTATTTATAAAGCTAAGGAGAAATTAAGTAAGCTTGCTGATGAATTTGACATTAAAATTGCATTTTTCGATGGGAGGGGAGGTCCACCGGCACGAGGTGGCGGGAATACTCATGAATTTTATGCTTCTATGGGAGACACAATTCAAAGTGATGATATTCAATTAACTATTCAAGGTCAAACAATTAGTTCAAATTTTGGGACTTTAGATTCTTCACAATATAATTTAGAACAATTATTGAGTTCTGGTATCGAAAATCAAATTTTTAATCCTGGTAAAAATAATCTTTCTTCTAATGAAAGGATTTTAATGGAGCGAATAGCAGAAATTAGCTACAAAACCTATCAAAATTTCAAGTCTCACCCAATGTTTATTCCTTATCTTGAACGCATGTCCACCTTACCATATTACGCGAAAGCAAACATAGGAAGTAGACCTGCCAAACGAGGAAAATCTTCTTCTTTAAAGTTTGAAGACCTTAGAGCAATACCTTTCGTTGGTAGTTGGAGTCAGTTAAAACAAAATGTCCCAGGTTTTTTTGGTCTTGGCGCAGCATTAAAAAAACTTATTGATGAGGGTAAAATTCTTGAATTAAAAGCCCTTTATAAAAATTCCCGCTTTTTTAGAACACTAATTTTTAATAGTATGATGAGTTTGTCTAAATCTTTTTTCCAGCTTACTGCTTATATGAAAGAAGATAAAGAATTTGGCTCCTTTTGGGAGTTGATTTATGAAGAATACTTATTGACCAAAAAGATTTTATTAAAAATTAGTGACTTTAACACACTTATGGAAAATGAAGCTGCTGGAAAGGCATCAATAAAGGCGCGAGAGGAAATTGTACAACCTCTATTGACCATTCAACAATTTGCTTTAATGAAATTACATAATATGAAAAAACAAAAAAATCCAAATAAGGATGAAATTTCTATTTTAGAAGCTATGGTAACAAGATCGTTGTTTGGAAATATAAATGCAAGTAGAAATTCAGCCTAAGGTGCATCATAAAAATTAAAGGCTTTATCAAATAAATCATTGGGAACTTCAACATCGATTTGTGGTGCTCCAATGTCTTTTAATAAAACAAAGTTAGTTATTCCAGCTTTATTCTTTTTGTCGTGTTTTAAAAGTTTTAATATACCTTTACGATCCTCTAAATTGAAAAGTACCTTTGGAAAGTGATTGGCAAAAGTATTTTTTATATCCTTAGCAGCTGTAGAGGAAAAGTCGCAGCAATGAATCCCTAAATAACTCTCAAGTACCATTCCAATAGCAATAGCTTCTCCATGTAGTAATCTCTTTTTTTTTGGATGGGTCAAAAAATAAGATTCAATTGCATGGCCCAGGGTATGTCCAAAATTTAAAATTTTTCGCAAGTTTTTTTCCTTTGGATCATTAATTACAACTTTTTTCTTAATAGCAACCGAAGGCTTAATGTATTTTGAAAGTAAAAATGGATCCAAATAATTAATTTTTTTTAGAATTTCCCAATATGAAGCATCTTGAATAAGTCCATGTTTTAGCATTTCAGCAAAACCACTTCTTATTTCTTCTTGTGGGAGAGTATATAGCCATTGCGTATCGATTATCACTTGTTTAGGCTCCTCAATTATTCCAATTTGATTTTTCAAAGATCCTAGATCTATTCCTGTTTTTCCACCTACAGAAGCGTCTACCATTGCAAGGAGAGTAGTAGGTACATTATAAAAATCAATTCCACGCTTAAAAGTACAAGCTACAAAACCGCCAAGATCTGTTACTACGCCTCCACCAAGATTGATTAAGGCAGAGTTTCGATCTCCACCCAACTTGGAAAGTTGATTCCAAAGTTTTTTACATGTTTTTATATTTTTATAATCTTCACCAGCATGCATGACCATAATCTTAATTTGATTTAAACCCATTTGTGAGGTAAAACTTGGCAAACAATATTTTTCGGTATTGGTGTCAACCAAAACAAATATGCTAGTGTATTTTTTTTCCAAAAGTTGATTGGAAAGCTTTAAGAGTATTTTCGTTCCAAAGGCTATGTTAATTTCATCTTCCATAATCATCTTATCACATCAAAAATAATGATTAATTGTCGACATTTGTTGATTGAAATTAATAAAGGAGTCAATGTCAACTTTTAAAATTCTTTTTTATGCGATCTAAATTCCTTTTATTTTCTCGATCTTTTATTGTCTCCCTTTTGTCGTAAAGTTTTTTACCTCTTGCTAAAGCTATATTTATTTTAGCAAAGCCTTTATCATTAATAAAAAGACGTAGTGGAACAATAGTTAATCCATTGTTTTTAACATCTTTCCATAGTTTTAACAGTTCCTTTTTATTTAACAAAAGTTTACGCTGTGCTTTTGGTCGATGGTTAAAGCGCGTACCAAATGCATATTCTTCGATGTTCATGTTAACTGCAAATAATTCTCTTTTTTCATTGAACTCACAGAAACTTTCGGCAATAGAAGCCTTGCTGTTCCGAATTGATTTAATTTCTGTTCCGGTGAGTACAATGCCTGCTGTATATTCATCAATGAGTTCAAACTCAAATCGCGCACGTTTATTCAGTATGTTAACTTTTTTTTGCACGCTGCAAAGATAATATTAATCAACTCTTTGTTATGATTTGTCTGTTTTAAAAATGAAATTAGGATCTAAAAAATCAAAAATCACTTCTTTTTTATGATTCACATTATTAGCGAGTAATTCTTTACTAAGAGGGTTTAAAAGTTGTTGTTCTATAACTCTTTTTACTGGTCGGCCACCATATTGTGGGTCAAAACCCAGTTTAGCTAGTTGTAATTCAGCTTTATCTGTAGTGCTCAAATTAATTTCTTGAGTTTTAAGTCTTTTTTGTAAAAGAGCTAATTGAAAGCTCACAATCTTTTGAATTTCTTTTCTAGTTAAAGGTGAGAAAAGCACTATATCATCAATTCTATTTAAAAATTCAGGTCTTACATGAATTTTAAGTAACTCCATAACTTTCTCTTTAGCTACTTTTTCTGCCATATCAAATGCCTCATTTGATTCAAAAGCAGATTGAATCTCATGACTTCCTAAATTACTAGTCATGATGATAATACTATTTTTAAAATCAGCTATTCTTCCTTTATTGTCAGTTAATCGACCCTCATCTAAAATTTGGAGTAGAATATTAAATGTGTCTGGATGGGCTTTTTCTATTTCGTCTAGAAGCACAACAGAATACGGCTTTCTTCTGACTGCCTCAGTAAGCTGTCCGCCTTCCTCATAGCCAATATAGCCTGGTGGAGCACCAACTAATCTACTTACAGCGTGTCGTTCTTGATATTCACTCATATCTATTCGAGTGATATTATTTTCGTCATCAAATAAAACCTCTGCTAAGGCTTTAGCAAGTTCTGTTTTTCCAACCCCCGTGGTACCCATAAATAAGAAACTCCCAATCGGCCTATTTTGATCTTGAAGACCGGCGCGACTTCTTCTAATAGCGTCACTTACTGCAGCTACACCTTTTTCTTGACCCACTATCCTTTTATGAAGTGAATTTTCTAAATTTAAAAATTTGTTTATATCCGATTGGAGCATTTTAGCAACTGGGATACCAGTCCATTTTGCAACAACTTCTGCAATATCTTCATATGTTACTTCCTCTTTAATCAATGAGTTCTTTGATTGAGATACTGCTAGTTGATGTTGAATCTTTACCATTTTGGCCTCAGCTTCTTGAAGTTTACCATAACGAATCTCAGCGACAGTTCCATAGTCACCGTCACGTTCAGCTCTGTCTGCCAGCATTTTAAGCTCTTCGATATTTGTTTTTGTTTTTTGTACCGTATCAACAACTTCTTTCTCTTTACTCCATTGTGCAAAAAGATTATTTCTTTGCTCCTTTAATTCACTATTTTCTTTGTTAAGTAGTTTAATTTTGCCTTCATCTTTTTCTCGTTTTATTGCAACTAGTTCTATTTCTATTTGACGAATTTTCCTATCTAAGCTATCTAATTCTTCAGGCTTTGAATTAATTTCCATTCTTAGCTTAGAGGCGGCTTCATCCATCAAATCAATGGCTTTATCTGGTAAAAATCTATTTGTAATATATCGATTAGACAATGAAACAGCTCCGATTAATGCATCATCTTTGATTCTCACTTTATGATGAGTTTCATATTTATCTTTTATGCCTCTTAAAATTGAAATTGCACTTTCAACATCCGGTTCATCGACAAGAACTTTTTGAAAACGTCTTTCCAAGGCTTTATCTTTTTCAAAATATTTTTGATATTCATCTAGAGTAGTAGCACCAATAGCTCGCAATTCACCTCGCGCTAAAGCAGGTTTTAGAATATTAGCAGCGTCCATGGCACCTTCACCACCTCCAGCACCAATAAGAGTATGTATTTCATCAATGAAAAGAACCAAATCCCCACCACTTTTTTTAACTTCTTTAATAACACTTTTTAATCTTTCTTCAAACTCACCTTTGTATTTAGCTCCTGCAATTAAAGCACCCATATCTAAAGCATAAATCAACTTATTTTTTAAGTTTTCAGGTACATCTCCGTCAATTATTCTATGAGCTAAACCTTCAGCTATAGCTGTTTTACCTGTTCCAGGTTCTCCTACAAGTATAGGATTATTTTTGGTGCGCCGGCTTAAAATTTGAAGTAATCTTCTTATTTCTTCATCTCTTCCAATTACAGGATCTAGCTTTCCTTGAGAAGCCATTTTATTTAAATTATTAGCGTATTTTTCTAAAGCATTATAATTGCCTTCTGCTGATGCAGAAGTTACTTTTTCACCCTTACGAAGTTCAATGATTGCAGATTCTAAATTTTTTTTATTTATTCCTTGATCTTTCAAGATCTTAGAAACTGAACTTGATGAGTCAAAAAGTGATAAAAGAAGGTGCTCTGTTGCTACATATTCATCACTTTGTTTTTTTGCAATTGAAATCGCATTCATAAGTGTTTTGGAAGCATTAGGGGATAAAATTTGAGAACTACCTTTTACTTTAGCAAAGCTTTTCAAAGTGCTTTCATTTAGCATTTTAAGCAAGGAGAGTTTTACTTGAAGTTTATCAAATAAGAAGGGCAAAACATTTTCATCAACTTCCAATAGACCATAAAACAAATGCTCATTTTCTATTTGTGGATGTTCATTTTCGAAAGCATGTTGTTGACCTGCTTGAACTGCTTCTTGAGTTTTCAGTGTTAAATTTTTCAAATTCATAATAATTTTATTCATTATACAACAAAGGCTATTCCATTATTCTTTTAATGACTCTTTGACATACAAAGCACTATCAATCAGGACATAGTGACGGAAAACCAAAAAAAGAATAAAAGATATAATTTAAAAATAGTTGTTAATTATTATTGAATAAATGATTTTAATTTAGTCAAATTGTCATGGATAAAGTGTGTTAAATTCTTAATTTTACGTCCTTAAAACATTTTATGAAGCACGATGATAGGATATTTGAATTACTAAGTCAGGAAAAAGATAGACAGTCTAATGGAATTGAATTAATTGCTTCTGAAAATTTTACAAGCCCAGCTGTAATGGAGGCATGTGGCTCAGTATTGACTAATAAATACGCTGAGGGATATCCTGGTAAACGTTATTATGGAGGCTGTGAAGTTGTTGACCAGGTCGAAATTTTAGCAATAGATCGCGCAAAAAGCTTGTTTGGGGCAGATTACGCTAACGTCCAACCTCACTCTGGCTCTCAGGCAAATACAGCAGTATTTCATGCCTTTTTAAAGCCAGGGGATAAAATTTTGGGGTTTGATCTTTCTCATGGTGGTCATCTGACTCATGGTAGCCCAGTAAATTTTTCAGGGCGTTTATATAAAGCTCATTTCTATGGCGTAGATAAAAAGTCTGGGAGATTAGATTATGATAAAATACTCACTATAGCTAAGGATTTAAAACCACATATGATTATTGCTGGAGCATCAGCTTATTCAAGAGACATTGATTTTGAAAAATTTCGCGAAATTGCAGACATTGTAGGAGCCTTTCTTCTAGCTGACATTTCACATCCCTCCGGGATGATTGTAACAGGACTTTTAAATAATCCAATCCCTCATTGCCATGTTGTAACTACTACCACCCATAAAACCCTGAGAGGGCCTAGGGGAGGTCTAATTTTAATGGGAGAGGATTTTGATAACCCTTTTGGATTAAAACTAAAAAGTGGAAAGGTTCAAAAAATGTCACATCTCTTAAATATGGCGGTATTTCCTGGGAATCAAGGTGGGCCATTAATGCATGTTATAGCAGCTAAAGCTATTGCCTTTGAAGAAGCACAACAACCTGAGTTTAAAAATTATATGAAACAGGTGCGTAAAAATGCTCAGTCGATGGCTAAGGCTTTTGTTTCTAGAAATTATAATTTAATCTCAGGAGGAACTGATAATCATATGATGTTAATTGACCTTAGAAATAAAAATATTTCTGGCAAAGATGCTGAGCTAGCCTTAGTAAATGCAGAAATAACTGCAAACAAAAATATGGTACCTTTCGATGACAAATCACCTTTTGTTACTTCTGGAATAAGGTTAGGAACTGCTGCTATAACGACCCGTGGTTTTAAAGAAGCTGAAATGGAAATTACTGTAGATTTAATTGATAAAGTGATTAGTAATTATGATGATAATTCTGTTATAAACTCTATATCTAGAGAGGTTAATAACTTAATGAAAGGACGGTCGCTATTTAATTTTTAAAATCTAAGTTAACAAGCTTATAATATATTCTGGTATTCGTTCTGGATTTTGAGTTTCCTTATTAATATAACACCATTGAGTTTTGCAACGAACCAAAAGTTGTTTGCTTTTTTTTAGAGATATTTCTACAATACGGTCAGATAGAAAGCCTTTGCTTCTCTTCACATAAGTGTTTATAATTATTTTATCACCTAGTCTTGCAGGCCTCTTGTATTCAATTTGATGACTTCGAACTATCCATAAATGAAAATCATTCGTCAGGTTTTTGGTAAGTTCCTCCCAATGATTCTTGGAAGCATCTTGAATCCAATATAAATATGTTATGTTGTTAACATGATCTAAATCATCTATATCGTCAGCTACAACAGTTCTTTCTAAAGCGAACATTTTCATTATTTTGGTATTATCTTAACCTCAAAAAGTTTGTCCCAATTTTTTCCGGTTATAAAGAATGTCTCCCTATTTTTATGAAATGCAATGCCGTTCAGAACATTTAATTTAGGATGTTTTTTTACTTTTTCTTTTAATCCAGTAAAATCCACAACCCCTTCTACAGCCCCTGATTGAGGATTAATTATAACTACAACATCCTTTTGGAATTGATAAGTATTTGCATAAATTTTATTATTTGCCCACTCCAATTCATTAAGATTTTTTAGTGCAGTTTTATTTGTGCTAACTTGAATAAAACCTTCTTCATTGTAATTATTAGCATTTATTTTCCAAATCTTTTGACTTCCATCGGATTTATATAGATTTTTACCATCATTACATAACCCCCAACCTTCTTTACTACTTTGATAAGGGAAAGATTTCCTAATCTTTAGACTTTTTTTGTCATAAATAAATCCCTTTTGAGATTTCCAAGTTAGCTGAATTACTTTATCTTCAAATAAAGTTAAACCTTCACCAAAGTATGAATCATCTAAAAATATTTTTTTCAATAATTTACCACTTTTAAAATCAACAACTCTTAAGCTAGACTTCCCATTTAGACCAGTACTTTCATAAAGTAAATCTCCCTCAAATTCCAAACCTTGTGTGTAAGCAGTAATATCATGAGGAAATGTATTAATAATTTCATAAGTAAAAAGTTTAGGTGATTGGCTAGCAAGAAGAGTGAAGTTTATTGTCTTTTCATAGTTTATTTTATCAATTAAAATTTTTGCCTTTATTTGGTAATCACCAAGTGGATCAGAAATTGAAAATTGATGGTCTTGACTTATAGGTTTTTCATTTAGAAAATAAGATGCCTTATAGTCCTCTATTGTAGTTTCAATCGATAAATTTAGTTTTGCTCCAGCTTGAGTTTTATTTCCCATATGGCCGGTTTTTATTTTGATGTATGGTGTTTTATTTCCTCCACAGTTTAATAATAGAAGAATTGAAAACAAACCGAGAAATAGTTTCATACTTTAAATAATCTCTAAAGTTTAATTAAAGTCTAAATTAAGCATTTAAAATGATTGTCGAAATGATGCGAAGGGGTTATATTTGTTATTGGGCAAGTTCTACACAACCAGCTCCTGTTAAATCCCCCAGGGTGGGAACACAGCAAGGGTAGGCGGTTGTAGCGGTGTGATGTAGGCCGCTTGCCCTTTTTCAATTTATCAGTATGAAAAAAGTAGTTTTAATCACAGGTGCATCATCTGGTTTAGGAAAAGCAACAGCAAATTATTTAGCCGACCAGGGGTATTTAGTTTATGGTACCAGCAGAAATCCCGATAATTATGAGACCCCAAATAAATACCAATTAATTCCTCTAAATCTTAACAAAATAAATACAATTCAAAAAGGAGTTGACATAGTTTTGAAAAATGAAGGCAGGATTGACATTTTGATTAATAACGCCGGTACAGGTATTATTGGCCCCATCGAAGAGTTAGAGATGTCTGCAATTCACTCAAATTTTGAAACTAATTTGTACGGTCCTTTGAAACTAGTCCAGGCGATTTTACCTCAAATGCGTAAACAACAAAATGGTTTTATTATTAATATTACCTCAATTGCCTGTTCAATAGGACTTCCTTACAGGGGGGGTTATTCTGCCTCCAAAGGAGCCTTATCTCTTCTGACTGAAGCAATTCGAATGGAGGTAAGTCCTTTCGGTATCAAAGTATGTACAGTTGCTCCTGGAGACTTTGTCTCAGATATAGCATCAAGACGTTATTATGCTCCACTTAAAAATGAATCACCTTATAAAAAAATTTATAAAAAGAATCTTAACACTATAAATAAACATATTGATTCTGGAATAAACCCTCAGATTATTGTAAAAAAAATACTCCATATTTTAAATTCAAATAATCCAAAAGTACATTATAGTGTTGGATCACCTTTGCAAAAATTTTCTGTAATTTTAAAAAGTATTTTACCCAGTAAACTATTTGAAAAATTATTAATGCTTTTTTACACTAACTAAATAAATCCTATGAAATTTTTTATTGATACAGCGAACCTAGACCAAATTACAGAAGCTCAAGCACTTGGAGTTTTAGACGGTGTCACAACTAATCCTTCGCTTATGGCAAAAGAGGGTATTAGAGGCGAAAAAAATATAATAAAGCACTATATAGACATTTGTAATATTGTTGAGGGAGATGTTTCTGCAGAGGTTATTTCGGTTGATTTTAATGGGATGGTTCGCGAGGGAGAACTATTAGCAGCATTACACCCTCAAATTGTTGTTAAAATTCCAATGATAGAAGATGGAATAAAGGCTTTAAAGTATTTTTCCGACTCTGGAGTAAAAACTAATTGTACTCTTGTCTTTTCTTCTGGCCAGGCATTACTTGCAGCTAAAGCTGGAGCAACTTATGTGTCACCTTTCATAGGCCGTTTGGATGACAACTCTACCGATGGTTTGGATTTGATTGAAGACATTCGACTTCTATATGACAATTATGCTTTTGAAACTCAGATTCTTGCTGCTTCAATTCGCAATACAATGCATATAGTGAATTGTGCTAAAATTGGCGCAGATGTAATGACAGGTCCACTTTCAGCTATCAAAGGCTTATTGAATCATCCATTAACTGACATTGGACTAGCAAAGTTTTTAGCTGATCATAAAAAGGGTAGTTGATTATTATAACTCTTCCAAAATCATTTCCAAATCATCACCAGAAAAATTTCCAAAACCATCGATAATATCTCCTCTTCCGTTAAGAATTATACTTTTATTTAAAATTGTTAGCACCCAAGCCTTACTAGCCTTTTCAAAATTAATTAGTGCAAACTGGTCTTTTGTTTCGATTTCCATCATTTTTTGAATTTGATCTACAAGAGAGTTAAAAGGTTGGATACAAATTCCAATAAACCGAATATTATTATATTTTTCTTTTAGAAACTCAACTCGTTCTAAAGTGTTTTTGTATTGATTCATTTGAGTTTGAGACCAAAAATAGATTACTGAAGGATACCCATTTGGAATAGAAGCGCTGCTTATAGTATCTCGACTAGTATTTTGCAATAGTATTTTTGGTAACGGTTTACCATAATCCATTTTATTTATGTCTTTATGAAGGTTTAGGACCTCTGAGAGGTGCGAAGGAGAATTGTTAACTGTTGCATAATATTGTAAAAATCTTTCATGTTCGTCATGATTTTCAAATCTTAAAATTTCCTCAAACGTAATGGCTCGTGCAATATTATTCCGGAGTAGGTTTCCTCCAATTTCTTTATCTAAAACCTCCAACCTACGAATATTAAAATCTGTTGTTTCTTTAGCTTTAAAATAGGACTCTCCTGGCCTTAAAGCCCTTTGACTTATATAATTTATAACATAATTAATGTATGGATCAAAAAATGCTAAATCATTGTCATCGAAATCTAAAAATCGACGATATTTAAAAAACAGACTATCTTCTTTAATTGTCCATTTTGATCCTCTTAATAAAGCATAACGTTCTTTAATACTAGCATAAGGATATATATATGCTGCTTGTGTAACTTTTTGGGCTACAGGAGATAAATTATTTAATGAATCCATTTTAATCCATAATTGTTTTTTTTCATTAAGTAAAGAGTCTACAATATTTTTAAAGCTTTTTTTATTACTTGAGTATTTTGTGGATAAAAAGTTGTTTTCTGACTTTTGTCTTAAAAACAATTCAATTAAAAAATTATTTTTTGAGGCTCCAATTCCAGAGTATACAATTGATTCATTGAAAACAGCAGCATTTATTCTAACCCAAAGGCTATCTCGTTCCTCCAAAAGAAGAGTTTGGTATTCTGGAAGATGTTCTAGTTTATATATTCCACTGGGAAGAGAATCAAATTTCCTTTCAAACCTTAAGTTTTTATCTAACTTTAATGCTTCTAAAGTATTTACTCCCTGATAAAGAGCCACTGTTCGGGAAGAAGGATTTACAATTTGTCCACCAAGAAAAATACCTGACCTTAACTTATCTCTAGATTGGCAACTTATGAAAGCAAATAAAATCAATATGAGGAAAATGTGTTTTTTCATATGGTATCAAAAGTACCAATTTTAATATTTAATATTGTAAGCTTGTGTTTTTAAACATCTAACTGATTTGTTTAAGTTTGCAAATTAAATTATAAATTATGTTATCTGTTTCAAATCTTTCTGTACAATTTGGAAAACGGGTGTTATTTGATGAAGTAAATGTTAGTTTTACTTCAGGTAACTGTTATGGAATTATTGGAGCTAATGGAGCTGGAAAATCCACATTTTTAAAAATCATTGCTGGTAAACAAGAGGCTAATTCTGGAACTGTAAACTTAGAAATAGGAAAGCGTCTTTCAATTTTGGAGCAAAACCATAATTCATATGATGATTATAAGGTAATTGATACTGTTTTAAGGGGTAATAAAAAGCTTTATGAAATTAAAACTGAAATGGATAAATTGTACGCTAAGGAGGACTTTTCTGATTCTGATGGTGAAAGGGTTGGATTACTTCAAGTGGCATATGAAGAAATGAATGGTTGGGATGCAGATAGTGAAGCTGCAGCTTTACTATCTAATCTTGAAATTGAAGAAAAGATGCATAATAATCTTATGTCAGAGATAGACAATAAGCAAAAAGTAAGAGTATTATTAGCACAAGCACTTTTTGGAAATCCAGATGTTCTTGTCATGGACGAACCAACAAATGATTTGGATTATGATACTATTATGTGGTTAGAAAAATTCTTGGCAAATTATGAGAACACTGTTATTATTGTGTCACACGACCGTCATTTCCTTGATGCTGTTTGCACACATATTTCAGATATTGATTATGGAAAAATAAACCATTATTCAGGAAATTATTCTTTTTGGTACGAATCAAGTCAATTAGCAGCTCGCCAAAGAATTCAACAAAACAAGAAATCGGAAGAAAAGAAAAAAGAGCTCCAAGAATTTATAGCGCGTTTTTCTGCTAATGTTGCAAAATCCAAACAAGCTACCTCTCGAAAAAAAATGATTGAAAAATTAGATATAGAAGAAATTAAACCTTCAAGTCGACGATATCCAGCAATTATATTTGAACAGGAACGTGAAGCAGGAGACCAGATTTTAAATATTGAAAATCTGTCAGCTTCAAAAGATGGAGAGATTTTGTTTCAAAATATTCATTTAAATTTATTTAAAGGTGATAAAGTCATTTTATATGCAAAAGATTCACGAGCAATCACATTATTTTTTGATATTCTTATGGGAGAAACTTCATCTTACAGTGGAGCTTATAGTTGGGGCATTACAACTAATCAAGCATACCTACCTGTTAATCATGAAAAATATTTTGATCAGCCTATCTCTTTGGTAGATTGGCTTCGTCAATTCTCCAAATCCGAGGAAGAAAGAGAGGAGGTTTTTCTTCGTGGTTTTTTGGGAAAGATGCTTTTTAGTGGGGAAGAAGCTTTGAAAAAATCCAATGTATTGTCAGGGGGGGAAAAAGTACGTTGTATGCTGTCTAAAATGATGATGGAGCATGCTAATGTTATTTTACTTAACGAGCCTACTAATCATTTAGACCTTGAATCAATTACAGCATTTAATAACTCACTTAAAAATTTCAAAGGAACACTACTTTGCAGTAGTAGTGATCACACCTTTTCGCAAACCTTGGGAAATCGAATTGTTGAGCTTACAACAAAAGGTGTTATAGATCGTCGTATGACTTTTGATGAATATATGACAGATTCTAACATCAAAGATTTAAGATCCAAAATGATTGGAAAATAAAAATTTAATAAAACAGATTTCTTTTATAAGATATTATGAATTACCAGAAAAAGGCATAGAGTCCTGCTAAAATAATCATTAAAGAAAAAGAACCAATATTATAAAGAGCTGAAGTATTAAAAATACCTTTTTCTAATTTAATACCTTTATTATCCTCTTTTTCTTTATTTTCTCTAATACTAACTAGAACAATAACTATCATTGAAAGAATTGCGGTTAATCCCATTTGATCCAAAAAAGGCAGAGTAGGGAATAAGCCTTCTATCGAAGAATCACTTAACCAGCCTTTTGGTCCAACTTTAAAAAAGAGGGCTATAGGAATTGAAGTTATAGCACCGTAAATAGCTCCTTTATTAGATGCCTTTTTCCAAAATAATCCTAACATAAATACTGATAGAATCCCAGGGCTTACAATTCCGGTATATTCTTGAATAAACTGAAATGCTTGATCGATACCCCCTAGTAGAGGTGCCATTACGGTTGCAATTATCAATGCGACGAAAGCCGAAAGGCGCCCTACATTCACAGTTTTTGACTCACTAGCTTCGCTATTAATAAGTTGCTTGTAAATATCCATTGTAAAAATAGTCGCTGTAGAATTAAGCATTGATGCTAAAGAAGATACTATGGCAGCTGCAAGCGCAGCAACAGCAATTCCCTTAAGTCCAGTAGGTAAAAATTGCATTAGCCATGGATATGCTTTATCAGCTTGATTCACTGAAGGAAGATTTGCCATTCCCGCTTCACCCAAAGAAGCTAAAAGTGTTGAGTCGTTTACAATTACATATGCAGCTATTCCAGGAATCACTACAATTAGCGGAATTATCATTTTTAAGCACGCAGCAAATAAAATACCTTTTTGAGACTCTTCAAGAGATTTAGCCGCTAAGGTTCGCTGAATTATATATTGATTAAAACCCCAGTAGTATAAATTTGCAATCCACATACCCCCAATAAGGACTCCAATACCAGGTAAATTCATGTATTCAGGATTGGTTTTTTCTAGTATCATGTCAAAACGATCAGGAACAGCATTATAAATATTTGCAAGACCTTCAAGAAATCCTTTACCTCCAGAAACTGTATCTAAAGCTAGATATGTTGTTATCAGTCCTCCAAGAACTAAAACTATAACTTGAATAATATCAGTCCATGCTACAGCAGAAAGTCCACCGTAAAGTGAATATGCTGCAGCAAATGCAGCTAAGCCAAAAATTGCAGTAAGCATGTTAATACCTAAAATAGTTTGAAGTGCTAATCCCCCTAAATAAAGTACTGAAGCAAGATTTACAAAAACATATAGGCCTATCCAAAATACAGCTAAAATGGTTTTTAGCTGGCTTGAAAAACGTTGCTCAACAAATTCTGGGATAGTGTAAATTTTATTTTTTATAAATATTGGTAAAAAAAACTTTCCTACCACAATTAATGTTAAAGCTGCCATCCATTCATAGGTAGCTATAGCTAAACCACCTGCAAAACCTGATCCTGACATGCCTATGAATTGTTCTGCAGAAATATTAGCTGCAATAAGTGAAGCACCAATTGCCCACCAAGGTAGGGATTTACTTGCCAAAAAATAATCTTCCGTACTTTTTGTTTCTCCATCTTTATTTCTGGAGACCCACAATCCAACCCCTAATATTACTATCGCATAAATTGCAAAAACCAGATAGTCAAGGAATTCAAAATTAGTGTTCATTCTATTTATTTTTAGGATGAATAAGTTTATCCCAAATACTTAATAAAGAGAAAAACATTCAATTAAATTATCTTGCAAAATAAAGAATATAGGAAGTTTAAAAAAGCTGTTCTAAAACTTTTTTTCCTTTTTTAAGTTCATCATGATGTATATAAACCTCTTGAATCAGTGGGCTGATAACTCCAAAACCAGCAAGACGTGCAGATTCTCCAAGGTCTTTAATCACAGGTATTATATTTTCTCGCTTTAAAGCATTAATTAAAGCTAAAATTAAAATAGATGATCCTTTATAAAGAAGGTAATATTTTTGATGCGACGGATTTTTCAATTTTAAGCCTTATTATAACGACTGTTCCATATAGCAGGATTAAAATTTTTGCCTAAAGCAAAGCCAAAGTATATTACTACAGATGCAACAGCTTTAAACATAAAAAACAACAACATCCAATAGGATGAAGAATCTGGAGTTCTAGTAAATAATGACATCGGAGTGAGTTCAGTTATAAACCAACTAAAAACAAAAACTGTAATTAGTAAATTCCAGATATTTTTGAATGGCCACATAAGAAACTTTCGAAGTGGGTGTAAGTCGTTCCCCCAGCTGTGAACTAAATAATAATAGTTATTACCTAAAGGAACAAAAAGTAAAGGATCATCCGCTTTTTTCAAACGGAAAAGAATAGAGGGCGCCATGATCTTAAAATTTCCAAGTTTAGTATCATGATCGTGTTCTAATTTATCTATTTCCTTGTTAGCTTCCTCAGGTAATTTATTTTTAAAATATTTGATATCTAGAAATCTTAAACGGTAATCAATACTCACTTTTTTGATTTGTCTAATATGGTAGATTTTTTCAGTAATTAATTTATCAAAGTTAAAATCATTGAGAGATTTGATCTCGAGAGATTTGTAAATTTGATTTAATTGTTCTTGATAAGTTTCTTTATCTAAAGTACGAGTCTTGGATAACTCGTTAACAATATTAGTTCTCTGCAGTAATTTCAATTTCATATTTCAATCTTCATCTTACAAAAATAATAATAATAATTTAATCAATTATAAAAAATTCTTAACGTAATTCAGCTTTTAATTCTTTGGAAAAGTTTTGTTTCAATTTTTCCATTACTTTATCAATTTGTTTATCAGTGAGGGTTTTACTTTGGTCCTGGAAAGTAAAAGAAATTCCATATGACTTTTTACCCTTTTCCAATTTATTTCCTTCATAAACATCAAAAAGATTGATTGATTTTAAGATTTTGCGTTCAGTTTTGAAAGCTATACTCTTTAATTCTTGAAATTGAACTTCTTTATCAAGCAATAATGCAAAGTCACGTCTAATAGATGGAAATTTAGAAACCTCAGTATATCTTAAGGCTCTAGAAAAAGCATTATCAATAAGTTCACCTAGATCAATTTCTGCAATAAAGACTTCGTCGGAAATACTGTAGAAATCAATAATTTTTTTAGCAATCAATCCATAAAATCCGTACGAACGATTATGATTTATTAATTCAAAAGCAATATCATAATCTGGGTGATTAATTTCTTTAAAATCTAGTCGATTATATCCCAAAGTTTTAAAAAGGTCAGAAATCACCCCTTTTCCATAAAAAAAAGCTTCAGGTGACTCTTTAATATTCCAATGTAATTTAAATATTGAACCTACTATTGATATACTTAAGCGCTTAGATTCGATATATTCATTATTTTTTTTACCATAAATATTACCAAATTCAAATAGCTTAATATCTTTATTTTGGCGATTTAAGTTAAATGCAATGACCTCTAATGCACTTGGGATTAGCGATTGTCGCATTATTGATAATTCATTCCCTAAAGGGTTTAAAACACTTACAGGCTCATGAAAATTTGACTTAAAATTGGGACTTGAAAGAGAATTATTTATAGTTTCCATAAACCCAAGACCATTTAGTTTATTTGCAATTATTGATTCCAATTTATGAGAATCTTTTAATTTATATGGAGGACTTGCTTGATAAATTAATGGTCTGTCTTCTATATTGTTATATCCATAAATTCGAAGTATTTCCTCAATTATATCATAAGGACGAGTTACATCTACACGGTATCTAGGAATTGTCATTCCAATTCCACTTTCAGATACATTATTTATTTCTACATCTAAAGATTTTAAAATGATATTTAATTTTTTTTCTTCTATGGGAGCACCTATTGTTTTTTCTAATTGCTCATATGAAAGAAAAATTTTAGCAGCTTCTTCAAGAGGCCTAGCTGCCTCTTGTATATCACTAGAAATGACCCCTCCAGCTAAATCTCTGATTAAAATGGCTGCACGCTTCAATGCATAAATACACATTTCAGGATCTATCCCTCTTTCAAATCGAAAAGAAGCATCGGTATTTAGCCCATGTCTTTTAGCCGTTTTTCTGATACTTACAGGATTAAAATAGGCGCTTTCTAAAAAAATAGTTTTGGTAGTATTTTCAACTCCAGATTCTATTCCTCCATAAACACCTGCAATGCAGTGGGCGTTTTCATTATCACAAATCATTAAATCTTCGGGATGTAATTCTCGCTCCAATCCATCTAGAGTCGTAAAAAATTTTTTTTCTGAAAAGGTTTGGACAGTGATATCTCCACTTAATTTATCAGCATCAAATGCATGAAGGGGTTGTCCAAATTCGTGTAAAACATAATTTGTTATGTCTACTACATTGTTTTTTGGAGAAATACCTATTGATTTTAATCTGTTTTGCAACCATGAAGGTGAAGGCGATATTGAAACACCTGTTAGTGTTAGTCCATAATATTGAGGACAACGTTGTTCATCCTTTACATTTACTGAAATAGTATTTTGAGTATTATCTACATGAAATGAAGAAGTTTCGGGTAAACTCCATTCAACTGGAATCTCATTTAATAAACATACCGCTCTCAAATCTCGTGCAACACCCATATGACTCATTGCATCAGCTCGATTTGGTGTTAAAGCTATATTAAAAATCGTATCCTCTTCAATACCAAATACAGATGCCGCAGGAGATCCAACTTTAAAATCCTCGTCTAGAACTAGAATTCCCTCATGATCATCTCCAATACCTAATTCATCTTCAGCACAAAGCATGCCTTCACTTACTTCTCCTCTAATTTTACCCTTAGAAATCTTCATTGAAGTACCATTTGACATGTTAAGGGTAGTTCCAATTGTAGCAACTAAAACCTTTTGTCCCTTGGTAACATTTGGAGCTCCACAGACAATATTTAATTTATCATCACCTCCAATATTAACTTTTGTAACCTTTAAGCGGTCTGCATTGGGATGTTTAAAACAATCTAAAACCTCACCTACCAAAACACCTTTAAGCCCGCCCTTAATGCTTTCGTAAGTTTCAATTCCTTCTACTTCTAGACCTAAATTTGTAAGTAAGGATGAAACTTTATCTACAGGAAGATTAATTTTTAAAAATTGTTTTAACCAGCTATATGATATTTTCAATTTATCGTTATTATCAATTAATTATCAACAAATATAAGAATCTCTTTGTCCATTTTTAACTTATAAAATTCCAAATATTTGTGTTAAAACTTAGAGAGGCTAGTGTGCGTTTAATTATTTGATTTTCATTTTTTTTTAGTTCAGGATCTTTTTTTAAGATTTCATAAGCAGTATTACGAGCAGCTTTTAGTAAATCTGAATCCTTTATAATATCGCCAATCTTCAATCGAAGTATTCCACTTTGTTGAATTCCCATAATATTACCAGGTCCACGAAGTCTTAAGTCAACTTCTGCAATTTCAAAACCATCATTACTTTTAACCATAGTCTCTAATCTAGTTTTTGCTTCATCTGAGAGTTTTGAGCTACTCATTAGGATACAATAACTTTGAGTATTTCCTCGTCCAACACGACCCCTTAATTGATGAAGTTGCGAAAGTCCAAATCGCTCGGAACTCTCTATAATCATTACAGATGCATTAGGAATATTGACACCAACTTCAATAACTGTTGTAGCTATCATAATCTGCGTCTTTCCTTCAATAAATCTTTGCATTTCGTAAGATTTGTTTTCAGGGCTCATTTGTCCGTGAACAATACTTATTTGATATTTTGGTTGAGAAAAACTTCGTGAAATACTTTCATATCCCTCCATTAGATTATTATAATCTAGCTTTTCAGACTCTTGAATTAAAGGATATACAATATAAACTTGACGCCCTTCTTTAATTTGCTCTTCCATAAAAGCAAAAACACCCAAACGTTTATTTTCATATCGATGTAATGTTTTTATTGGTTTTCGACCCGGTGGTAATTTGTCAATTAATGACACGTCTAAATCTCCATAAATACTCATAGCAAGAGTTCTTGGTATTGGAGTTGCAGTCATAACTAGAACATGCGGTGGAGTAAGACTCTTTTCCCACAATTTAGCTCTTTGGGCTACTCCAAATCGATGCTGTTCATCAATTATTGCTAAGCCTAAGTTTTTAAACTGAACTTTTTCTTCAAAAACTGCATGGGTACCAATCAAAATATTTAGTTCACCATTTTCCAATTCTTTTTGCAAAACTCTTCGATCCTTATTCTTGGTACTACCTGTTAATAATTTTATTTTAATATGAGTGTTTTGAAGTAATTTAATTAGAGATTCATAATGTTGTTTTGCTAAAATCTCAGTGGGTGCAACTAAACAAGCCTGAAAAAAGTTATCAATAGCTATTAGTATAATTAAAAGAGCTACTATTGTTTTTCCAGATCCTACATCTCCTTGAAGTAAACGATTCATTTGCCTACCTGAACCTAAATCATTTCTTATCTCTTTTACAACTCTTTTTTGGGCATCTGTTAAGGAAAAGGGAAGATGTTTATTAAAAAATTCATTAAACGCATTTCCAACCTTAGCGAAAACAAAACCTTTAATTTTATTTTTTCGTTGTAAATTTTTTAATATTAGCTGTAACTGCATGTAAAAAAATTCTTCAAATTTCAATCTTGCCTGAGCTTTAATCAGATTATCCTGAGATTTGGGGTAGTGGACTTCTTTAATGGCTTTTATTTTAGAAATCAGTTTATAATGTTTTAAAACATATTTTGGGAGTGTTTCTGTTAAAGCTTCACCCTCTTTTAAAATTAAATTTGCTACTAATTTTTGAATAACACGTTGAGAAAGCCCTTTATTTATTAATTTTTCTGTAGATGCATAAACGGGATAAAATGAGGCTATTAAATTATTTTGAAATTTTTCTTCTAATTCCAATTCAGGATGAGGAATACTGGCATTGCCCTTAAACCAGTTTAATTTTCCAAAGATAACATAACGTTGATTTATTTTTAGACTTTCTCTTATCCATTTATAGCCTCTAAACCATACCAATTCCATCACTCCAGTTTCATCTACAAATTTAGCAACCATGCGCTTACCTCTTTTTTGATTAACATATTCAATTTTTGTTATTCTACCTTTAATTTGAATTTCAGAGTTATTTTTTGGAAGGGTATTAACAGTATAAAACCTACTACGGTCGATATAACGTTTTGGGAAAAAGTGCAATAAATCTTGAAATGTTTTAATATTTAGCTCTTCATTTAACAACCGTGCTCTTTCAGGACCAACACCTTTTAAATATTCAATAGCCAAATGTTTTCCACTCATTATAATGGATTTATTCGAAATTAGAGATGTTTATAATTTTAACTTTTAGTCGTAAAGTTGTGAATATACAATGTTTATAATTAAAGTTAAAAATCAAAATCAAGATTCTATAAATACTTATTTTTGAACTAAATATGAATGAGAAATTAATAGCGAATTTAAACATCCTAAATGAAGCACAAAAAGCTCCAACTTTTCATATTGATGGTCCTCTTATAGTCATTGCAGGTGCAGGTTCAGGAAAAACTAGAGTCTTAACTCATCGTATTGCGTACCTTATGTCAAAAGGTGTAGATTCTTTTTCAATTTTGGCATTGACATTTACTAACAAATCTGCTAGAGAAATGAAAGGGCGAATAGGTGAATTGGTTGGAGAAAGTGAGGCTAAAAATTTATGGATGGGAACTTTTCATTCTGTTTTTTCACGTATTCTTAGGTCTGAGGCTGATAAACTAGGCTTCCCTTCAAACTTTACTATTTATGATACCCAAGACTCTGATCGCTTGATTTCATCAATAATAAAAGAGTTGAGTCTGGATAAAGATATTTACAAGTATAAGCAAATTCGAAACAGAATATCTGCTTTTAAAAACAGTTTAATTACAGTCAAAGCTTATTTCAACAATTCAGATCTTCAAGAATCAGACTCAATGTCTAGACGTCCTGAGATGGGATCAATTTATAGAGAATATGTTGATCGTTGTTTCAAAGCTGGTGCAATGGACTTTGATGATTTGTTATTAAGAACAAATGAGTTACTCAATACATACCCAGATGTATTAGCTAAATATCAAGAAAGATTTAAATATATTTTAGTGGATGAGTATCAAGACACTAATCATTCACAATATCTAATTGTAAGAGCGCTTTCAGATCGCTATCAGAATATTTGTGTTGTAGGTGACGATGCTCAAAGTATATATGGATTTAGGGGAGCCAATATAAACAATATTTTAAATTTTCAAAAAGATTACACTGATGTAGTTTTATATAGGTTAGAACAAAATTACCGATCAACAAAAATGATTGTAAATGCAGCTAATTCTGTCATAAGGTACAATGAAAATAAGATTGAAAAAAAAGTTTGGACTTCGAATGATGAAGGATCACCTGTTCAAATCAATCGCCTTTCAACAGATGCAGAGGAGGGGCGTCATGTGGCATCAAGTATATTTGAATTTAAGATGCAGGCTCATCGTAAAAACATAGATTTTGCTATTCTGTATCGAACTAATGCTCAATCTCGAGCAATGGAGGATGCATTGCGAAAGAGAGATATTCCCTACCGTATCTTTGGTGGGCTTTCTTTTTATCAGCGTAAGGAGGTAAAAGATGTTCTTGCATATTTGAGACTCATTGTAAATCCAAAAGATGAAGAAAGTTTGAAACGTGTAATTAATTACCCTGCAAGGGGAATTGGTCAAACCACAATTGATAAACTAGTTGTAGCATCTAAAAAACATAATTTACCACTTCTAGAAACGGTCGATCGTGCGAAAGAACTGAGCATTTCATTAAATAAATCAACTCTTGAAAAATTAATAAATTTTTCTATCCTTATCAAGCGCTTTCAGATTGATAACGAAGTCCTTAATGCATTTGAAATAACGGATTTAATTATAAAAAAAATTGGTTTTGTCCAGGAACTTAAAAAAGATGCAACTCCGGAAGGCTTATCTCGTGTGGAAAATATTGAGGAATTGCTTAATGGCATTCGTGATTTTAAAGAAGGACAAATAGAACTTGCTGATAAAACAGGAAGCTTAGACGAATACCTTGAAGATATAGCTTTATTAACAGATGCAGATAAAGAAACTGATCCCAATAGCGATCATGTTTCATTGATGACTATCCATTTAGCTAAGGGTTTGGAATTTCCCTATGTCTATATTGTTGGGTTAGAAGAGGATTTATTTCCATCGGCGATGAGTCTTAATACTAGGAGTGAATTGGAAGAGGAGCGACGTTTATTTTATGTAGCTATAACCCGTGCTAAAGAAAGAGCATTTTTAACATATACTTTATCACGCTATCGTTGGGGTAAATTAATTGATGCTGAACCGAGTCGTTTTATTGAAGAAATCAACCCTGAATATGTAAATCATCTAAAACCCGATAATGATTATACATTTAAACCCCTAGTAAATACTTCCATTTTTGTGACTGATTCTAAAATAAAAAACCATCAAAATCATAGGGAAAAGACTATATCTAATCCTACAACTTCTCAAATTAAAAAACTTCGAAAAATTAATAAGAACTCAACTTTAAATCAAGCTCAAGATGCATTAAACCTTAAAGAGGGAATGAATGTAGAGCATGCGCGTTTTGGCAAGGGGATTGTTCAGAGTATTGAAGGTAAAGGAAATGAATGCAAAGCTATAATTTTATTTAAAGGAGTAGGCACAAAAAACTTACTTCTTCGTTTTGCAAAATTAAAGATAATATAATGTGTAATGGGAAACTAAGAAACTTTTATTCAAAAACTCCAAACCAAAAATACCTTAAAGAAGCTGTTTCAGTCTTAAATAAAGGAGGGATGATTATTTTCCCTACTGATACAGTTTATGCTTTAGGCTGTTTGTCCTCTAAAGAGGAAAGTTTAAAACGACTGGCAAAAATTAAGGGAGTAAGATTAGAGCAGGCCCCTCTGAGTTTCATTTTTAAAGATATAAGCTCACTATCCAAGTTTGTAACTCCAATGAATTCTCAAATTTTCAAATTAGTTAAACGTCTATTACCAGGGCCTTATGCACTGATAATGAAATCAATTAAAAAACTTCCGAAGCCATTTAGAAAAAGAAGAACAATAGGAGTTCGTATTTCAAATCATCCTATTCCAAAAGCATTAGTTAAATCAGTTGATTCACCAATAATATGCACTTCTATTCATGATCCAGATCAAATTTTAGATTACACAACAGACCCAGAAAAACTTTTAAAAATATGGGGTTCAAAAATTGACTTGATTCTTTCTGATGGTTATGGAGGTAATGTGCCGTCTACTGTCATTGATTTAACTGTTTCTCCTTTTAAAATTATTAGAAAGGGAGCGGGAAAAGTTCCTTTTTAAATATAATTTAGATAAAAAGATTCAGTCTTAGCCAAATTTTAAAAGTAATAGCTAATATTTAATGTATTTTTTGATTCAGTAAGATATTACACAGTGATAATAATTATCTATCATTTATCCGACACACTTTATAATTTCATGGGCAACTTTTAATGCGTCAGCTCCTTCTTTAAAGGATATGATTGGAGTTTTTCCCATTTTAATGCAATAGCCGAAATGTTCCATCTCCATCTTAATTGCATTATCTTCATTAATTTTAGGATTTTCAAAATATACTTGTTTTTTTTTACCCTCAGCATTTGTAAGTAAAATAGAAAGATCTTCTATATTTTCAGAAGCATCTTTTATTTTAACAACTTCAACTTTTCTGAATAAATAATCTACTGATATATAAGTATTTTTTTGAAAGAATCTGGTTTTTCTCATTTTTTTGAGTGAAATACGACTTGCTGTTAGATTTGCTACACATCCATTTTCAAAAATAATACGGGCATTGCTAATATCAGGAGTTTGGCTTATTACAGCAACTCCTGTAGCATCAATACGCTTTATTGGAGAATTTACAAGACTCAGTGCAATATCAATGTCATGAATCATCAAATCCAAAATAACAGAAACATCTGTTCCTCTGGGATTAAATTCTGCTAGGCGATGAGATTCAATAAACATAGGTTCTGTTAAAATAGGTTGTACAGCTAGATAAGCTGGATTAAATCTTTCTACGTGGCCGACCTGACCTATTACACCATTTTCAATTGCTAGCTGAACTAATTTAGCTGCCTCTTTATCAGTTTTTGAAATTGGTTTTTCAATAAAAACATGTTTTTTAGATTTGATTGCTTTTTCTGCAATTTTAAAATGAGATAGAGTAGGGGTTACAATACAAATTGCATCTACTGCGTTAATGAGTGCTTCAGGGGTTTCAAATAAACGATATTCATATTCTCGTAATAGATCTGAAATAACATCGTTGGAAGTGTCATAAAAGCCAACAAGATCAAACATTTTTGAGTTTTCGGCAATATGTAAATGAGTTTTTCCTAAATGCCCAGCACCAAATACACCTATTTTTAACATTTAATTTCTTATTCAAAATAACAGGCAAATTATTAATTTATAATTAAACTAACTTATTTTTACCCCAATGAAAGATAATACAAAATTTAAAGGACTAAGAAATCATCTAATTGATAACTTAAGGACAAAGGGAATTAAATCAGAAAATGTTTTACAGGCGATGAGGAAAATTCCTAGACATTATTTTATGGATCCTGGTTTGATAAACTTTGCTTATGAAGATCAAGCTTATCCTATTTCTGCTGAGCAAACCATTTCGCAGCCATATACAGTTGCATTTCAATCTCAACTTTTGGACATAAATCAAAAAAGTAAGGTTTTAGAAGTTGGAACTGGTTCTGGTTATCAAACAGCTGTACTTTTAGCACTAACTCCCAATGTCTACTCGATTGAAAGACAAAAAGAACTATTTAAGAAAACCCAAAGACTCTTTGGTAAACTTCGTTTACGTCCTAAGCGTCTTATCTACGGAGATGGATATAAGGGTTTATCTGATGAAGCACCTTTTGACGGAATAATTGTTACAGCCGCTGCACCAGAAGTTCCAAAAGAACTTCTGAATCAGCTTAAGTTAAATGGTAAGTTAGTTATTCCAATTGGAGTAAAACATCAGCAAATGATCCGTTATACAAGAACTTCAGAAAAGCTATTTGATAAAGAAAAATTTGGAATATTTCGTTTTGTTCCTCTCTTAAATAATAAAAGTTAATTCTTAAAAATAATTTACTTCTTATTAGTAATTTTATTTTAATGAATTTTGATAATACTCTTAAGGCATATAAATTAAGAACTAACAAAGATCTTTATCGGGCTTTTTTTATATTCAAAATTATTTCAAGCAATATTGTTGTTTCTTTTGCAAGTAGATTATTACTTGTTATGCTTAAATTACGGATTCCTGTAAATGGAATTTTAAAGAATACAATTTTTAAGCAATTCTGCGCAGGCCTTGAAAAAAAAGATTCATTGCTTGTTGTTGAAAAATTAAATAAATCCAATATTAAATCTTATATGCATTTTGCAGTAGAAGGGCATAAATCAGAAGCAGATATTGAAATTAATTTTAATAATATTTTAGAAACCATCGCTTTTTCAAAAAAATCAGAAGCTCTTCCTTTTACTGTATTTAAAGTTACAAGTTTGGGAGTTTTTTCTTTATTTGAAAAAAAAATAGTGGGATTCTTTTAAATTCAAAAGATTCTAAGACCTGGAGTTTAACATTAGATCGTATCCAAAAATGTTGCCTACATACAAAAAAAATAAATATTCGCATCCTTATTGATGCCGAAGAATCATGGGTTCAAGATTCAATAGACGAAATTGCTGAAGGTTTAATGCAAGAATATAATCAAAAATAGGTACTTATTTTTACAACAATTCAGATGTATCGGAAAGATCGTTTAGAATATTTAAAGAACTTAATTAAAAAAGCTCAAAAAAATAATTTTAAAATAGGAATAAAACTTGTAAGGGGAGCATATATTGAAAAAGAGAATAATTATTCTAAAGCAAATGGAACTGAATCACCAATTTGTGAAACTAAACAGGCAACAGATAATAATTTTTTCGCTGCTTTAGATTATATTCTTCCAAGAATATCTCGTTGTAATCTTTTTTTAGGATCTCATAATGAATCTAGTGTGATTAAGGTTATTGAATGGATGAAAAAGAATAAACTCCCTAATAATTTTGATAAAATTTGGTTCTCTCAGCTCTATGGCATGGCTGACCATATTTCGTTTAATTTAGCCAGTGATGGCTATCAAGTAGTCAAATACGTCCCCTACGGACCGGTAAATAAAGTTATTCCTTACTTAATCCGAAGAGCAGAGGAAAATACTTCAATTAAAGGTCAAATTCCAAAAGAACTATATCTAATTAAAAACGAACTAAAACGTCGTAAATCCTAAGGTATCTTAAGAAATATTATATCAGCGTGTCTTTCACAATTTTGAATTTTTAAGTAAGCAGTATTATTATTTTTCAAATCGATGTGATAAACTTTACATGAATCTAATTTAGTTTCGCTTTTGGAAAAATTAACCCTTCCATTTATAATATATGATTTAAGTATACTATCATTAATATTGGGATATTGATTCTTAATATTTGCATCTATTTGTATTTTTTTTTGTAGCAAATTACTTTTAAGACGAGAAGATGGCCCATAATTGCAACTAGTTTTTTTTCCACTAAAAACAAAAATTAAAAAGAAAATTCCAATTGAAAATCCTGCTAAGTAATAACCTAATCGATAGAAAAATCTCATGTCTAATAATATTTTTTTTTAGACTCAATTTTCCTAATATTATCATCTATTATCTGTAAAGTGTAGTGGTCATAGGTTAATGGTAGGTGGGGAGTTATTTTTTCAGCCCACTCTAAAAAACATAAGTCTCCTGATTCTAAATATTCTTCCAGACCAAAATCTAAAGCTTCATCAGCATGTTCTAAACGATAGAAGTCAAAATGATGTATTTTATTATGATTAGCATTATATGTGTTGACTAAAGAAAATGTAGGACTTGTAATTGATTCTTCAACTCCAAGTAATGAACATATACAAGATATGAGCGAAGTTTTTCCTGCCCCCATGGGACCGTCTATTCGAATTATTTTAGAAGAAAAATCTTTGATCAAATATTTACTTATTTTTTTTAATTCAGATTCTTGAAAATTAAACACCATATGCCAAATTTATTATTTACGTGGGCTTAAAACAACAAATGGAATAATCATTTCTTCAAGGGAAATTCCTCCGTGTTGATAAGAATTACGAAATAAATTGACAAAATGATTATAATTTTTTTTGTATATAAAGTAAAAGTCTTCTTTGGCAAATATAAAACGACTGTTAATTGAAATTGAAGGTAGATTTAAACTTTTTGGCTCTTTGCAATCAAAAACCTGATCATTATTAAATGTTAAACTTTTTCCTGTCTTATATCTTAAATTCATACTTGTCTCTTTATCGCTTATTACACTGCTTGGTCTATCAACATTTATAGTACCATGGTCAGTAGTAATTAGCAGCTGAAAGTCTAATTCCGCAGCTTTTATTATTAATTTTTTAAGAGAACTACTTTTAAACCAGCTTTGTGTTAATGAGCGATATGCCCTGTTGTCAGGTGCTAACTCTTTAATAACTTCCATTTCTGATTTAGCATGGGAAATCATATCTATAAAATTATAAACGATAGCTGTAAGTCCTTCGTGGGAGTGGTTTTGTAAATTTTTAATTAACTGCTTGCTTTGATTTAGTTGTGTTATTTTATGATAACTGATTGGACGCTTAAAATCTAAATTATCACATTGAGCTTTTAATAAATTTTCTTCATGTAGATTTTTCCCTCCATCTTCATAATCATGCTTCCACCAATTAGGAAATTGTTTTTGAATATCTAGTGGAGTCATTCCTGCGAAAATTGAATTTCGTGAATATTGTGTCGTGGTTGGTAGTATACTGTAATAATTAACTTCATCCACTATTCTATAGTAATTTAATATTTCAGTTCTAATTGTTTTCCATTGATCAAGCCTTAAATTATCAATAACTAAAAGAAGAGTTGGTTTGTATTGCTTTAGTTTGGGGAAAACCATTTTCTTAAAAAGTTCGTGTGATAATAATGGTCCTTTATCCTCTTTAAACCAGCTTGAATAGTTTTTTTCAATAAATTTCGAAAATAATGCGTTAGCTTCCTTTTTTTGTGATTCAAAAATTCCCAACATACTTGAGTCTTCTAACTTTTCGAGTTCTAATTCCCAAAAAATTAACTTTTCAAAATGATCTATCCAGTCTTGGTGTGTTTCTAATGAATTGAGTGACATCGATAATCTCCCAAATTCTTTTTGATAATTTTGAATTGTTTTTTTATCAACTAAATTTTTATGATTTAATATTTTTTTTAACGATAACAAGATTTGGTTTGGATTAACAGGCTTGATCAAATAGTCTGATATTTTAGCTCCGATAGCATTTTCCATAATATGCTCTTCTTCGTTTTTAGTAATCATAATAACTGGTAGCAAAGGATTAGAAATTTTAATCTCTTGTAAGGTTTCTAAACCATTTAGCCCTGGCATATTTTCATCCAAAAGGATAATTTCATAAATATTTTCTTTAATTAAATCCAAAGCATCTTGACCATTATTGCATGGGACAACCTCATATCCACGATCTTCAAGGAAAATAAAATGTGGTTTTAACATTTCTATTTCATCGTCAACCCATAAAACTTTGATCCGATTCATTGTATTATATTTGATAAAATTAAAGAGTTATCGTTCAACATAAAAGTACTTTATTTAACGATCCAATTTATGGTTTTATTTCTATAGAAACTGAATTGACATTGCAACTTATTAACCATCGTTTTTTTCAACGATTGCGACGTATTTCGCAAATGGGTCTTTCTAGTCTAGTTTATCCTGGTGCTCATCATACTCGATTCGAACACGCCATTGGCGCTATGCATCTAATGCAAAAGGTAATTCAAGTTTTAAAGAAAAAAAATAATATTATTTCTGATTTAGAAAGTGAGGCTATGCAAATAGCTGTATTACTCCACGATATAGGACATGGGCCATTTTCACATGCTTTAGAAAAAAAATTAATTAAAGGAATTTCTCATGAAGAAATTTCTTTAAAAGTTTTAAAAATATTAAATAAAGAATATGAAGGTAAACTTGATTTAGTAATTAAAATATTTACTAACAAATACCATAGAAACTTTATGCATCAATTACTTTCCGGACAATTAGACGTTGACCGACTAGATTATTTAAAAAGAGATAGTTTCTATACAGGAGTTACGGAGGGAAATATTAATACCGATAGAATCATAGCTATGATGGATGTTGAAAATGAACAACTAGTCTTTGAAAAAAAAGCAATTCACTCTTTAGAAAAATTTTTTCTTGCTAGAAGATTAATGTACTGGCAAGTTTATTTACATAAGACAAGTCTTGCTGCTGAATTAATATTGTTAAAACTATTAGAAAGATTTAAAGTTCTAGTTACAAAAAAAAAGGAATTGATATCGAACTCCCACTTACTTTATCCGTTAATAAACCCTAAATCAGGTATTGATTTATCTCAAAAAGTTTTGATGTATTATCTATCTCTTGAAGATTCTGATATTTTATTTCTATTAAAAAGTTGGACTAAACATAATGACATTATTTTAAGCTCTTTATCTAAACAAATCATTTACAGGAATTTACCAAAGATTCAGATTCAAGAAAAACCTTTTAAAAAAATAGATTTATCGAAGAAAATAAATCTTTTAAAAAAAGAGAATCTACAAAAATCCGATTGTAATTATTTTGCTTTCACAGGAAGCATTTCTAACCAAACTTACATTACAGATCATTCCCAAATATTTTTGAAAAATAAGTCAAAAAGTCCTGTACCCTTAACAGAAATAATTGATTATTTAGACTTTAGCTATTTTTCAGAGCCTCTTTATCGTTATTATTTGTGTTATCCAAAGAAATAGTTACTTATAAATCCTTATTTTTGCACTCATGAATTTTACTGCATTAGAAATCGCTGAAAAGCTAGATGGAGTTGTTGAAGGGAACGGCGATGTTCTTTTAACTTCTCTTGCGAAAATTCACGAAGCTACTGAAGGAACATTAAGTTTTTTAGCACATCCTAAATACAATTCCTTTTTATCAAATACAAAAGCCAGTGCAGTTTTGATTAATAGGGAGTTTGATGTAAAAAAATCTGTTAAAACAACTTTAATTAGAGTTTCTAATGCATACGAATCATTCAATTCCCTTTTAATAGATTTGGCTGAGATAAAACAAAAAAAAGAGAATGGTATACATGAAACTGCCATTATCGATCCCTCTGCTAAAATAGCTAATAATGTCTATATTGGTCCTTACGCGACTGTTGGTTCAGAATCTAAAATATCAAGTGAAGTTCATATTGGTCCGCATTGTTTCGTTGGCTCTAAGGTAAGTATTGGTAGAGGTACCATAATTCAACCCAATGTATGTCTTTTGGATGAGATTGAAATTGGAGAAAATTGTATTTTTAAAAGTGGTTCAGTTGTTGGATCTGATGGCTTTGGCTTCATTCAAAAAGACAATAAAAATATTAAAACGCCACATATTGGATCGGTTATTATAAAAAATGAAGTAGAAATTGGTGCTAATACCACTGTAGATAGAGCCACTCTTGGAGCGACCATTATACACGATCGAGTAAAATTAGATAATTTGGTTCAAATTGCACATAATGTAGAAATTGGACCTGGAACAGTCATAGCAGCTCAATCTGGAGTAGCAGGATCAACTAAAATTGGAGCAAGATGTACAATAGGGGGACAAGTAGGTATTATTGGGCATTTAGTTTTAGGTGATGATATTCAAATTCAGGGACAAACTGGAGTTATTAAAAATATTAAAGATGGCAGTATTATTCAAGGTACACCTGCTATGGAATTTAAATCATTTTACAAGTCTTATGCGCTATTTAAAAAATTTCCTGATTTTGAAAATCGCTTAGGTAAGCTTGAAAAAAAATAAAATTATGTTAATTAAAAAATTTCCTCAAAAAACGCTTGCCAAGGATATTGAATTAAGTGGAATAGGTCTGCATTCAGGCAATCCCTCGAAGATAATTTTAAAACCAGCAGAAAAAGACCAAGGCTTTGTTTTTGTCCGTACCGATTTAAATCCAAATTATAAAGTTCAGGCACTAGCTTCTTATGTTATTAAAACAGATCGGGGTACCACAATATCTAAAGATGGTGTTGAAATTCAAACAATAGAGCATCTTCTGGCTGCACTTACAGGTTGTGGAGTCAATAATTGTATAATTGAAATTAATGGTAAAGAAGTTCCAATCATGGATGGGTCTTCAATACAATTTGTGAAAGCAATTAAAAAAGCGGGTGTTGTAGAGCAAAATTCATTACAAGAAGTTTTAGTTGTTAATGAAATAATAAAAGTTTCAGATGAAAAAACAGGAAGTGAGATAATGATCGTTCCTGATTCAAAATTTTCAATTACTGTTATGATTGATTTTGAAACTCAAGTTTTAGGTTCACAAAATGCAGTTCTTAAAGGGATTGAGGAATTTGAGGATGAAATTGCATCCAGTCGAACTTTTTGTTTTTTGGATGAATTAGAAACTCTAATTGAAAAAGATTTAATCAAAGGCGGTGATATTAATAATTCGATTGTTTATGCCAGCAAACCCCTTAAAAAATCAAGTATGGACCGTCTTAAGTTAGTTTTTAAAATGGACAACATTGATGTAAAAAAGAATGGAATTTTAAATAATCTTTCACTTAATCATCCAAACGAAGCCGCTCGTCACAAATTACTTGATCTTATTGGTGATTTAGCTCTAGTTGGAATACCAATTCGAGGAAGAATAATAGCTAATAAACCTGGACATACGATTAATATTAATTTTGCTAATGAAATATATAATATCATTAAAAATAAAAGAAAGTCTAATGCTCCAATAATTGACTTGACAAAACCACCTGTTATGAACATTAATCAGTTAATGGATATGCTTCCTCATCGACCTCCCTTTTTATTAGTGGATAAAGTATTAGAGCTTTCAGAAACGCATGTTATAGGATTGAAAAACGTTACTATGAATGAACCTTTTTTTAAAGGACATTTCCCTGGTTCTCCAGTTATGCCTGGTGTTCTTCAAATTGAAGCTATGGCGCAAGCTGGTGGTGTATTGGTGCTCAGTACGGTACCTGATCCTGAAAACTATTTAACATTTTTTATGAAAATTGATAATTTCAAATTTAAAAAACCCGTTTTTCCAGGAGATACACTAATATTTAAGATTGAGTTATTAACTGAAATTAGACGTGGTATTTGTAACGTAAGAGGTTATGCTTATGTAAATAACGAATTGGTCAGTCAAGGAGATTTGATGGCTCAAATTATAAAACGTAAATGAATATAAATTCGATTATCTCAAGTTTATCATCCGTTCATCCAAATGCATGTCTTGGTAGTGATGTAACTATCGATTCATTTTCAACAATTCACGAAAATGTAGAAATCGGAGCTGGTACCTGGATAGGTTCAAATGTTACTATTATGAATGGTGCTAGAATAGGTAAAAATTGTAAAATATTTCCTGGTTCTGTAATTAGTGCAATTCCCCAAGACTTAAAGTTTTCAGGTGAAGATTCTTTTGTTCAAATAGGAGACCATAGTGTAATACGCGAATGTGTAACAGTAAATAGGGGAACTTCAGCCCATGGAGTAACTAGTATTGGATCTAATTGCCTCATTATGGCTTATTCTCACATTGCGCATGATTGCATTGTTGGTGATTATTCTGTATTTTCTAACAACAGTACTTTAGCTGGACATGTAAAAATTGGTAAAAAAGTTATTCTTTCTGGATTTACTGCTGTTAATCAATTTTGTAATATTGGAGACTTTGCTTTTGTCGCTGGTGGGGCTAGAATACGTAAAGATATTCCACCATTTGTAAAAGCTGGAAGAGACCCAATTGCCTTTGTTGGTATAAATTCCGTTGGTTTAAGAAGAAATGGATATAATGTCTCTCAGATAAATAATATTCAAGATATTTATCGAATTATATTTCAAAAAAAATTTAATACATCTCAAGCATTAGGGATTTTGGAAAAAAATATGGAGATGAGTTTAGAAAAAAGCCAAGTTATTGATTTTATTAAAAAATCAGATCGTGGAATTATCAAAGGGTATTTTTAAAATACCTAATTTTGAAATTAATATGGCAACAACATCAGATATTCGCAAAGGATTATGTATAAAATATAATAATGATATTTTTAAAATTATTGAGTTTTTACATGTTAAACCAGGAAAAGGTCCAGCTTTTGTTAGAACAAAACTTAAAAGCGTTACTACTGGAAAAGTAATTGACAATACATTTTCATCGGGGCATAAAATTGAAGCTATACGAGTTGAAACTCATAAATATCAATATTTATATAATGATGGGGATCAATACCATTTTATGAATTCAGATGATTATAACCAAATTAGTTTAGAAAAAGCCATTTTAGATGCACCGGATTTGCTAAAAGAAGGTGAAATGGTTTCTATTTCAATAAATACTGAAGATAATATGCCACTTTCAGCTGATATGCCAGTAAGTGTAATTTTAGAAGTTTCACATACAGAACCTGGTGTTAAAGGAAATACAGCAACTAACGCCTTTAAACCTGCTAAAGTCGAGACTGGTGCAAATATAAACGTTCCTTTGTTTATTAATGAAGGAGATAAAATTAAGGTTGAAACTGAAAAAGGACAATATATAGAGCGTGTGAAATAATTAAGATAAGTCAGCTAACCCAGTTAAAATTAAACTAAATGAGTGTTCTAGTTAACAAAAAATCTAAAATTATCGTTCAGGGGTTTACAGGAAGTGAAGGAACATTTCATGCTACCCAGATGATAGAGTATGGAACTAATGTTGTGGGAGGAGTTACTCCTGGAAAGGGAGGCCAAACACATTTAAATAAACCTGTTTTTAATTCCGTGGCAGAGGCTGTAGAGAAAGTTGAAGCAGACACTTCAATAATCTTTGTTCCTCCAGCATTTGCTGCTGACGCAATTATGGAAGCTGTTGAAGCAGGAATAAAAGTTATTATAGCTATTACTGAGGGTATTCCAGTAAATGATATGACAAAAGCGTTTCAATATGTTAAAAATAATGAGGCTATTTTGGTAGGTCCAAATTGTCCTGGAGTAATTACACCTGATGAAGCCAAGGTTGGAATTATGCCTGGTTTTGTTTTTAAAAAAGGAAAAGTAGGTATTGTCTCGAAATCAGGAACCCTTACATATGAGGCCTCCGATCAAGTAGTAAAAGAAGGCTTAGGGATTTCTACAGCAATTGGAATTGGAGGAGACCCCATTATTGGA